>Ga0272441_10000199_pt1 | contig 136042 bp, 144 predicted proteins | sample SSMProp6N_FD_193582 | JGI IMG/M metagenome (GOLD analysis project Ga0272441, IMG submission 193582) | Marine sediment archaeal communities from Little Sippewissett salt marsh, Falmouth, MA, United States - SSM-Prop-6N | ecosystem: Environmental > Aquatic > Marine > Wetlands > Sediment ...
TGGCAATATGATATTTATTTAAAACATTTTCCAAAAACTATCCTACATCAACCTTTAAACTACAAACATCACCAAGATCGGCCTCTAAAACATCACCTTTTTTAATTTCACCCACGCCCTCAGGTGTGCCAGTCATAATAAGATCACCAGGTTCCAAGGTCATAATCTTAGAAATATATTCAATGATTTTTTCAACAGAAAAAGCCATATTGCCTGTATTAGAACTCTGACGAGTCTCACCATTAACCCTTAAAGAGATGTCAAGATTATTAGGATCAGATATTTCATCTTTTAGTACTACATTGCTAATAGGAGCAAATGTATCAAAACCCTTAGCAATACTCCAAGGCCAACCATTTTTCTTAGCCACAGATTGAATATCACGAGCAGTAATATCCAAACAAAGACAATAACCAAGAACATAATCCAAAGCAGACTCTTTAGAGATATTTTTACATTTATCATTAATTACAACACCAAGCTCAACCTCATGATGCAAACAATTGCTCATTTCCGGAAAAACAATACTCTCCCCATCAAAAATAACAGAACTAGCAGGTTTCAAAAACAACAAAGGATCCTCAGGAACACTAGATTTCATCTCCTCAGCATGTTTTTTATACGTCCTAGCTAAACATACAAGTTTCCCAATTCTAAGATTTTTTTTTATTCCATCCTTAAAAATGTAACTAGTCATAAACCCAGCATCATACTTCGATAATTTAAAGATTTCATAATAAGTTTCTTTAATAAATTCTTGTTACCCGTGTTGGAGACCTTGTATGAAATTCATTCCTAACTCAGATAGAAAAAACGAAATGCTGAAAAAAATCGGGTTAAAAAATATAAACGATTTATTCTCAGATATCCCTAACAATGTAACAATTGATGATTTGAAATTGCCTCTTGGTTTAACACAGCAGGAAACAGAAAAAAAACTTAGGGAAATCGCTAGTAAAAACAAATCATATCAAGATAAATTATGTTTTTTAGGAGGTGGAATTAAACCTCATTATATTCCAGCTGCTGTAAAAGCTATCACATCTCGTGCAGAGTTTTTTACAGCTTATACCCCGTATCAATCTGAGGCTAGTCAGGGTTTCCTTCAGGCAATGTTCGAATATCAAAGCATAATAGCGGAGCTTACTGGGATGGATGTTGCAAATTGCTCACTTTATGATGGAGTAACAGCTCTTTCAGAGGCAGCACTCATGTGTACACGCATTACGAAAAAAACAGGTTTTATCATTCCTCATAATATCTCATGGGAGAAAAAATGTGTTTTAAAAAATTATGGAAAAGGTCCAGGGTTAAAAATTAAGGAAATATCTTATGATAAAGAAACCGGTAAGGTTGACCTAGATGATTTAAAACAAGCATTGGATGATAATACTGGCGGGGTTTATGTTGAAAACCCTAATTTTTTTGGTGTTTTTGAGGATGATATTAAAGAGATTTGTGAACTTGTAAAAAACTCTGATGCTCTTTTTGTTGTTGGTGCAGATCCGATTTCACTTGGTATCTGTAAAAGCCCCGGTGAGTATGATGCGGATATTGTTATTGGTGAAGGCCGAGCTTTGGGTAATCCTATGGATTTCGGTGGTTCTAGTTTGGGTGTTTTTGCGTGTAAAAAGGAGCATCTTCGTCAGATGCCAGGTCGTATTATTGGTTTAACTAGGGATGCTGATGGAAAAAAGGCTTTTTGTATGGCTCTTCAAACCCGTGAGCAGCATATTCGCCGTGGAAAAGCTACAAGTAATATTTGTACTAATGAGGGTTTATGTGCTCTAGCTGCTACTGTTTATATGTCATGGCTTGGTGGCAATGGTTTACAAAATCTTAGCCGGGTTAATTTTGAAAAGGGTAATAAACTTAGAAAAAGTATTGAAAATATCGATGGTTTCGGTAGGAGATTTTCTGGTGCCCATTTTAATGAATTTGTTGTTAAAACAACAAAGGATATAGATAAAATCAATAAGGGGCTTTTAAAAAGAGATATCAATGGAGGGTTTGTTCTTAAGAAACAATACCCTGAGTTGAGGGATTGCATGCTCTGTGGGATTACCGAGGTTCATACTGATGAAGACATTGAAAGATACATTACGGCTTTAAAGGAGGTATGTTGATGTACAGATCAGCTGTTTACAATGAGCCTTTGTTAAATGAGCTTTATTCTTCTAAAAAATCAAAATTTAAAGCCATCGATGATCTGCCAAAATCTCTTAAAAGAACTAAAAATATTGAAATACCTGATCTTGATGAAACCATGGTTATTCGTCATTTTCATCATCTTAGTCAGATGAACTATGGTATTGATACGGGTATGTATCCACTTGGTTCTTGTACTATGAAATATAACCCTAAGATTTGTGAAGAGATTGCATCTTGGGAGAAATTCTCTGGGACTCATCCTTACCAGGATGGTTCAAGTGTTCAGGGTAATCTCGAAATCATGTTCGAACTGGAACATATGCTTTGTGAAATCACAGGTATGGATTATTTTTGTTTACAACCAGCCGCTGGAGCCCATGGTGAATTCTTAGGTTTACTTCTCGCTAGAGCATATCATGAGTCTAATGGTGATACAAATAGAGATGAGGTTATCATTCCTGATACTGCTCATGGGACTAACCCTGCTAGTGCAAGTATGGCAGGATACAAGTTGATCGAGATTCCCTCTACAAAAAATGGAACTGTTGATTTAGATGCATTAGAAAAAGTTCTATCTGAAAAAACAGCTGTTTTTATGCTTACCAACCCTAACACTCTTGGGATTTTTGAATCAGATATACTCAAGATTTCTAAAATGGTTCATAAAGCAGGCGCTCTTTTGTATTACGATGGTGCTAATATGAATGCCATTATGGGTAAAGTACGTCCTGGTGATATGGGTTTTGATATTGTTCATTTAAATCTCCATAAAACATTTTCTACACCTCATGGCGGAGGCGGTCCTGGTAGTGGACCCGTGGGTGTAAAAATAAAACTCGAGAAATTTTTACCTGTTCCACGTATCGGTCGCACACACAATGGTATTTATGTTTTAGATTACGACGCATCTGATTCTATAGGTAAAATCAAGAGTTACTTTGGTAATTTTTCAGTTTTACTGAAAGCCTATATTTATATAATCATGATGGGCCGTGATGGTTTAAAAGGAGCATCAGAAATTGCTGTTCTTAATTCTAACTACATGAAAAAAAAACTTGTTGATACTGGTAAATATGAAATGCCATTCTGTGATCTTCGTAAACATGAGTTTGTTATAAGTTGCGAGAAATTAAAACAAGAAAAAGATATCCGAGCTATGGATATTGTAAAACGTCTTTTAGATTACGGTTTTCATCCCCCGACTGTTTACTTTCCACTTATTGTTAAGGAACCTCTGATGATAGAACCTACTGAGACAGAGTCAAAAGAATATCTCGATGAATACGTTAATGCTTTAATTAGTATAGCTGATGAAAAACCAGATGTGATTAAAAACTCACCTGTTAACACTCCAGTGAAACGTGTTGATGAAGTTGGCGCTACTAAAAACCTGGTTCTTAATTGGAAGATGATCTAATCTTCTTCTTTTGTTTCTATAAAAGATAGTAATATCCCAATTATTCCTGGTATTACTAAAATAATTGTGATTGAATATATACCAATATCATACCATATCCCATATCTGGTACCCCAGTAAAGATAATGGATAATCCCAGCTAACAAAAATAGGATTGAAAGTATTGTAAAAACATTGAATTTTTTTATGTTTATTTTAAACATTTTTCATTTCACCTTTTTTATTATGATGGGGGCACTGGGATTTGAACCCAGATCGGCGGGTCTCTTCTTAGGTCATCGCTCCAGTTATTCATCACCAATCAGATGACCCTTTTTTAATCATTCCCTAACTGGAGCCCACAATGATGCCGGGTTACACCATGCCCCCAGTTAGATTTTTTTTTATCCTACTTTTTTCTGCTTCTTTTTTCGCGTCTCATTCGTTTTTTCCGCCATTTCCATCGCATTTTATGTCTTTTTTTCCAAACTCTTGAACTGCGTTTCATGATAGTGTTTCCTTTGGTATTATAGCTTGCCCTAAACAGATTCCAATATTTAATGATTTAGGAAAATATTCTATGTATCTTTATTATGTAAAACCTATTACGATTATTAAGGAAAAATAATTAAATAAATATTTGATACTTCTCTGCGAGATGGGTAAATTTACAAATTCTTACGTGCTTAGTCAAATCCTCCGTTCTGTTTATCATGTTGCTGGCCGTAGGACTACACAGAGTTTTGCTGCTAAAGTTGTAGGTTCTATTATTAAAACTCTTGAACAAAGATATGATTTTTTATCGTATGTTAGAATTCAGGATAAAGAGTTAATAACTGAAGACGAGGTTATTATTATTGATCATGAAATTGACAATATTGACAGAGAACTGATTGGGAGAGCTATTGAGGCTATAGTTCGTGTTGTTTATATGGATATTATTGGTAAAGCTGGTCTTTTTTTTATTGCTGAGCTGAAAAGAAGAGCGGGTGATGAGTTAATAACTGAGTTGAATAATTTTGGTGTTGATCTTGCTTCTCTTCAAATTGAACAGCATTATCTTTACCGAAGTAGAGAGCGTAAAAGACAAAAAGCTAAGAGAAAAGCGGTTGGTGATGTAAGTCTTCTTGGTTATACTTGGAAAAATGTTGCATCTTGGAAGTATGATCCAGTTCATAAAACCTGTGTGTTGTATAACAAGAGCGGTGAGGTTTTAGATAATTTAAATCTTGATACAATTATTGAGAATTATGTCAAGAACATTTCAGAAGAAACTGAGGAAATTCCAAAAGAATTAGAGGGGACAATTGATATTACTGGTAAAGAGTTTGAACTTTTGAAAATGTTACATACTCGTGATATGGATGCTGAAACAGCTATAACGCTTCTGCATATTGATAAAAATGAGTTTGATAGTATTGTAAAAAAACTTTTAGAGCAGGAGTTACTTCAATATACATCTTTTAATGTTATTGAGCTTACAGAAATCGGTATAAGCTATCTTTCAAAAAGAGAGGGAGGAAAAATAGAAACATCTACATCTGTAAGTGACCAATAATTTTTATCGATCTACTGATTTTTTTCATCCATCCATATGTATTTACATCTTGTACAGTACCATCCAAGAGATATCCATTTTTGTTTTCCATGTTTTGGATTTATATGTCTATATAATCTTACTAGACCCATGTCACATTTAGGGCATTGTTCTTTGAATGATTCATCATATTTTTCTTTCCCGATTTTATACATCAATGTTTCAGCTGCAACATTGTAAGTATATCCACATTTTGTACAAAGCCAAGCTGTTGGAACCCATGTTCTTTTCCCCGCAAAGCTTTTGTTTTGATAAAGAACCACTGCTTTAGATCCACATTCTGGGCATTTTTTCTTAATACTAATCACCACACGATGGTTTTTTTTAATGTTATTAATATTTTATTATTTTTTAAGATCTACTACCATTTTATGTATATATGGTAATTGAACATAAAATTGACTTCCTTCTCCAAGTTTACTTTCTACCCATATTTTTCCATTGTGTTTTTGGATGATTTCTTTACATATGAATAAGCCAAGCCCGGTTCCTTCGTTTTTACGGTCATCACCCGTGTAAGCCTGATAAAACTTTGAAAATACTTTGTTAACTTCGTCTTTGGAAATTCCCACTCCCGTGTCTTTTACTATTATTATGATTTGATCTTTTTTCTTCTCAGCTTCAACACTTATAAATCCATGATCCGTGAATTTAATTGCATTCACTAGCAGATTCTTTAAAACCTGTGAAAGACGATATTTATCACCCATTATATTTGGTAAATCTCTGGGGATTTTACTATTGAATTTAAGTTTTTTATTTTCCACAACAGCCTTCATGTCTTCTACTATTTCATCAAGTATTTCAACGGAGTTTAATTTTTCCATGTCGAATTTCATCGTATCTGTGTCAAGTCTTGATACATCTAATATATCGTTTACTAATCTAAGCAATCTTTCAGAGTTCCTTAAGCTGATCTTGGCCCATTCTTTTATTTGTTCACTAGTTTTTTTATCACTTATTATCAAATCTAGATATCCTTTGATCGGCGTCACAGGAGATTTAAGCTCATGAGCAGCAATGTTCATGAACTCGGTTTTAAGTCTTTCAGATTTTTTAAGTTCATCTTCAATTCTTCGTCGTTCAGTGATATCCCTAATGGTACAGACCATCCCTGAAAAATCATTATTTTTCTTAATAGGAGCAATATTAACCTCTATGGGTATAGTATTTTCATCCGGGTGCACAAGCTCTAATTCCACATTTTCAATTTTTTCATCTTTTTTTCTAACATCTATAAATATCTGCTGAAAGAAATAAACAGAGTCATCTGATAAATAATCCCTGAAGAGCGTTGCAAGAATCTGGCTTTTTCTCCTCTTACACATTTTTTCAAAAGAAGGATTTACATAAGTCAAACGACCAAGAGGATCAATTGTTATAACACCATCCGCTGAGGTCTCAGCAAGAACACGATATCTCTCCTCAAGTTTTACAAGCTCATCCCAAGCCCGCTGACGCTGTGTAATATCTTTACCCTGTATTAAAATGCCTTTAATTTCTTTATCATCCCTAATACAATCAGCTGAGAAAAGAAACCTAAATACCGTTCCTTTTTTTGTTATAATTTCAGTTTCATAATCTCTGGTTCCATTTCCATTCTCAGCAAGATCAACTGCGTCATAATGTTTTTTCAAACCTTTACTTGAAAAAACCTCTTCTAAAAACGATAATTTTTTCCCAATTACCTCCTCTTTTTTCAAACCACTTAAATCTAAAGCTGTTTTGTTTATATCTAAAATAATGTCTTTCTCAAGATACAATAAAAAATCACTTGTTGAATGAAAAATATCCTTAAACTTTTTTTCAGATTCAACTAGTTCCTTTTCAATATGTTCCTTTTGATAACGCTCATTTAAATCCCTTAAAATAACTAGATCTCCAATAATATTCTTATTATCATCAATTATCGGACTTGCATTTATTTCAACGGGTATTGTTTTACCATTTTTTGAAATTACTTTAATCTCATATGGCGGGACATCCTTTCCATCTATTCTTTTATTAAAATTTTTAACAACCACTGGAATACTTTCGTTATCAATGATTCCCAGATCCGTAAATTTTTTTCCAATTAATTCATCTTTATCATATTCTAATTTTTCTATGACTTGTTTATTAACATCGATGAATGCACCTTTTGTATCTAGTAGTAATATTGGGTAAATAGCTGTTTCAAAAAGTTTTCGATATTTTTTCTCAGAAGATTTTAATTTTTCTTCTGCTTTTCTTCCTTTAGTGATATCACGTGCAATTATCTGAACAATTTTTCTTCCGTTATCATCCGTATATGGAACAAAAATATTATGAAAAACTCTGCCTTCTCTTTCATCGTCAACTTCAATCATTTTACCTGTTTCAATTAGTTGTCTACCGATCTGAAATCGTTTCTCTGCTACATTCTTTGGTAAAATATCAAAAAGATTTTTTCCAATTAATTCATCAGATTTAACACCCAAGCTCTTACACATTGCCGTATTAGCAGAAATAAAAACTCCGTTTTCATCTACTTCTCCAATCATATCTGGAGAGTTATTAAACAATCTACGATACTTTTCTTCACTTTCTTTTAAAGAACTCTCATATTTTTCTTCAATTTGTTTAAAATCTGTTATGTCTTTAATTATTGCAACTGAGCCTGTGATTTTTCCACCAGGTCCCCTTAAGATAGCTATTGATATTTCTACATCAAAAACACCTTTATCTTTCCGGATCATTTTTGTTTGCAGTTTATATTTCATTCCTTTTCTTCTTATATTTTCTGCTCGGATTTTTTTCCATTCCTCCAGTGGATAAAGTTTGCTTACATGCCTTAATGATAATTCTTTTTCAGTTAGATTAAAGAGTTTTTCTGCGTATTTGTTCCATGAGAGAATATGTTCATCTTCATCTGCGATTGTTATTGCTACAGTATAGTTTTCGAAAATTGTATGATATTTTTCCTCTAGATTAATAATATCAATTTTAGGTTCTTTTTTAAGAATTTGTGCTGTTGAACTAGATTCTCCGTCTAGTTTTTCATCATTTTCTTTTATATCCCAGGTGTTTAATGAAAGATTTTTCAATTTACCAAGTTTTTCTTCCACTCGTAATTGTTTGATTATCTCCGGATCATCCTTCAATTATTACACCTCAAAAAACAACTATTAAAAAATCCTTGTTTGTTATAGCTATAACAATTAATTTTAACTCTATCGTAATCTAGGCTGTTCTCTTTTACGCATCCCATCATTTTCAAAAGAAGAAATGCATTTTTAGTATATTAAATAATTGATGAAAAAATTATTATTTTAAAAAAACGGACGCGGCGGGATTCGAACCCGCGACGTCTGGCTTAGAAGGCCAGCACCCTATCCAGGCTAGGTCACGCGCCCATTTTATAAGCTATGTAGATAGTTGTGTATTATATAAAAATTGATAAAATTATGGATAAAAAAAATGGGGTGATTTAGTTTTATTCGTAAGGCGCAGATTCTCCAATTAAATCAACATGTGTAAGGATCATTCTTCTGCAGCAGTATCTGTTTATACCCAGATCATCAAGGATTTGTTTTGGTGTTTCCTTTGGTTTTTCTCCAGAGTCTATTGCTTTTTTGTATGCTTCATATCGTTCTTTATATTTCTCGTAAGCATCCCCAATGATTTTTCCACATGTGAAACATCTTATTGGAATTATCACAATATCACCTATATGATTTCTGCCGTCTTTTACGTGCTCCACGGCCAAGAGGTTTTTTAGGTTCTTTCCTCCTTGAATCACTAACAAGGAGGCTTCTATCATGATCAAGAAAAGCGATTTTTAAACTTGGATCGCCTGTGTATTCTACTAGTCCTTTTGCTATTGCAGTTCGGACAGCTGAAGCCTGGCTCATGTAACCACCGCCGCTTACAGTAACATCAATGTTTATCTTATTCATATGGTCACTGGCTATTTTAAGAGGTTCAAATATTTTCCAACGAGCCATTTCAGGTTCATATAGTTCTACTGGTCTCTTATTAATTCTCACTAGACCTGTACCTTTCTGTACAGATACCCGAGCTATAGCTGTTTTTCTTTTACCTGAGGTGTTTACTACTTTTTTAGCCATTAAAACTTCGCTCCTAACGATTTAGATAATTCTTCGACTGTTATAAAATCAACTGGTTTTCTTTCAGCTTCCTTAATATTTTCAATTTTTTTTCCTTCAAATTCTTTTGGAACCCCAACATAGCATTTAAGTTTTTTAAATGCAGTTCGTCCATGAGGTGTTTGGTAAGGTATCATGCCACGTATTGTTCTTTTTACTATTCGATCGGGCATACGTGGGTAGAAAGGCCCTTTTCTATATGTCCCAACTTCCCTTTTTTGTTTATATTTTTCTTTTATTGTTGGTTTTTTCCCTGATATGATTGCTTTCTCTGAGTTGATTATAAAGATTTCTTCTCCTTTTAAAAGTCGTTTTGCAGTATTGGTGCTTAACCTTCCAAGTGTTGCGCCTGTTGCATCAATTATCGTTGTCATATTTCATCCCAATATTCTAATATTTTTTCCTTCAGGATTATTTTTCATTAATTCTTCAATAGTGATGTCTTTTCCACCTGCTTTTTTAATTTTTTCCTGTGCTTTATCTGAAAAAGACCAAGCAGCAATTGTAACTTTTTTTGATAGTTCTCCATCGGATAGCACTTTTCCAGGTATTAATGCAGTTTCTTTTTCATTAGTATATTTGCTGATCCTATTTAGATTTACCACTGGCCAGTTCTTCGATGATTTCTCAAGTCTTTTTGCGATATCTTTCCAGATGGGTGCGTCTTTTTCATTTGCCTGTTTTTTGAGATTATTTATTAGGTCTATAAGCATAGGATTTGTTTTCATGTTTTTCTTTGTCATGAGGTTTTTCTCCAGGTTGGCGAAATGTAGTGTAAGTGAGGGGTATTTATAAGATTTGTGGGAGTAAACATTAAAAACAAATTGTGAATAAAGCCTTTCCATGAAAAAGCTTATTTCGATATGTGGCAGTGATTTTGATGATGAAGTTTTACCAGGTTATGCGCTCGAGGTGGCTGAGAAAATTGGTAGGCTCGTAGCTAAGAAAGAGGGTGTTATAGTCTGCGGTGGTCATGGTGGTGTTATGAAGGCAGCATGCAGAGGTGCAAAAGCGGAAAATGGTATCACTGTAGGTATTATGCCTTTTGAGAAAGACGAAGCAAATGAGTATATAGATATCGCTATCCCAACGAATATTGGTAATATTAGGAATTATCTTGTATCAAGAACTGGTGATGTGACCATTGCGATATGCGGTCGATGGGGTACTCTTAATGAGATAGCATTCCGGATGATTTCCCGCAGACCTCTGATTCTTATGAAGGGTACTGGTGGTTGCGTTGATGAAATAATTAATGGAAACATCATGCAGGGTGTAGAACATACGTATTATGTTGCGAATTCTGCTGAGGACGCCGTGGAAAAAGCGTTTGAATTGTAAAATTATATGATAAATAATATTTTGAATAGTTTTATATATATAAAGACTAATAAAAAAGTTGAATTTGATGAAAGAAAAAAAACCACTTATAGGCTTCTTCCCGCTATTCTATAATCTTGCAGAAACCGGAAGGGCAGTCCTAGTTGCAAAACGATATATGGAAAAAGGTGGCAAAGCAATATTTTTTAGTCATGGAGGGAAATACGAAAAACTTGCAAAAAATATAGGATGTAAAATTATTAGAGTAAAACCAATCTATACAGAAGAATTCATAGAGGATCTATGGAAATATTCAAGGTTTGAAAAAAGAGGTGCACCCTTCTCATATAACATCTTAAAAGAACATGTAGAAGCAGAAATAAATGCATATAGACGGACAGATGTAGAATTAGTTGTAACAACAAATAACTTCCCATGTACTATCTCAGCTAGAGTAGCTGGAATCCCTTTAATTTCTATTGCTCCTAAAGTTATTGGGAGATTTACTAAATATCCTGATGATGCAGAAATGATATTTACTAGATTTTTACCTGGATCTTTGAAACTAAGTATATTAAATTTTTATTATCCAAAAAGCAAAACCTGGGTTCGTCCTTTTAACAAACTAGCAAAACAATACAATCTGCCTATTTTTGATAGCTCTATGAATATAAACAAAGGCGATTTCACGTTTTATACAGATTTTTTAGAATTACTTCAACTTAAAGAGACAGATATTAAACCTAATGAGTCATTTATTGGCCCAATTTTTCTTGATGAATTGTTTGAAAAGGAATCTACAAATAAAACAATAGAAAAACAAATTGAAAATCATATTAAAAAACCTGGGGGATCAATTCTTTTAACCCTTGGTAGCTCAGGCACAAAAGAGTTATTTCTACAAATTCTTTCAACTTTGAATAAAACCAGTTATAACGTTATTGCAGTGTATAGTTCGATTTTATCTAAAGATGAGATTCCTAGTTATAATGATAATATTCTTCTGATGAACTCTGTTCCATCGATAAAAAAAATTAACGAAATGGTTGACCTTGCAATAATTCATGGTGGACAAGGCACGGTGTATACAGCAGCCTACGCGGGTAAACCTGTTATTGGTTTACCTATGCAATTTGAGCAGCATCAGAATCTAGAAATGCTTGTTAAAAATAAAATAGCAATCATTGAATCAAGGAGATTTTTTAAAGAAGAAGTTTTCCTGGAATCTATTAAAAAAATCTTTGATAACTATGATTATTATCTTAAAAATTCCCAGAAGCTTTCTAAAAAACTTCCAAAACCACAGGGTGACATAATCGCAGTAAAAAAAATTATTGAGATTTTGGAAAAGACGTTAACTTGATTCAGAGGTTGAATGAAATGAAAAAATCTGATGATAAACCATTGGTTGGTTTTTTCCCATTGTCGTATAATCTTGCTGAGACGGGTCGTGCGGTTCTAGTTGCAAAACGATATATGGAGTTAGGTGGACGTGTTGTTTTCTTTAGTCATGGTGGTAAATATGAATATCTTATAGAGGAGTTTGGTTTTGATCTTATTAAAGTTAATCCTAGGTATACTGATGAGATAGTAAAAGAAATCGTTGGTATTAACCGTGGTGAAAAACCAGGTGTCCCATATAAAGTATCTTTTTTAAGGGAAGCTGTAAAGGCAGAGATCGATGCTTTCAAAAAAACAGATGTGAAGATGGTTGTTTCTTTTGTAAATCTTCCTTGTTCTGTTTCTGCTCGTGTTATTGGCATTCCCTTGGTTTGTGTTTCTCCAGCTCCAGGTAGATTTCATCTGGGTGTTCCTGATAATTTTGAGAATTTTTTAACTAGGTTAATTCCAACCGTGGTTAAAATTCCTATTAGTAATTACCTATTGGGTCATACTAAAAAATTTTTGAAACCCTTTAATATAGTTGCAGGTGAACATGATCTCAAACCTTTTAGTAGTACAGTTGAGGTTGTATATGGTGACATAACACTTGGAACTAATTTTTTAGAGTTTATCAACGTGTTTCCAGATCAGCAAATGTTTCCTGATGAGGATTATGTTGGCATTATATCTTTGAAGGAGATTTTTTCAGATCGTTTTTCAAAAAATGAATTGAAAAAAGTTGAAACAGAAATACGAAAACATTTAGCTCGTCCTGGTAAATCTATCTTGCTTACAATGGGTAGCAGTGGTGATAAAGAAGTATATCTTAAGATTTTAAGGATACTTAACAAAACCTCCTATAATGTTGTTGCTGTGTATGCAAATATTTTGAAGGAGGATGAAATTCCTCATTTAAATGATAATATTCTTTTATTGAACTTTGTGCCATCTATTGAAAGATTGCATAAAATGGTTGATATTAGTATTATTCATGGTGGTCAGGGTACGGTTTTTGCGGCGGCTTATGCGGGTAAACCTATTATCGGTTTCCCTATGAATTTTGAACAGTATCTTAACCTTGAGAAAATGGTTGGTCATGGTGTAGGTTTTATTCTTTCCAGGAAATTTTTTAAAGAAAAAGAATTCATAAAAACAATAGATAAAACTATAAATAATTATAATAATTACCTTATAAAAGCTGTTGAGTTGTCAAAAAAACTCCCAAAACCAAAAGGAGATACTAACGCAGCACACAGAATAATTGAGATATTAAAACAAAAAAACCTGGTGAAGCAATGAAGAAAAAAACAACAAAAAAACCCAAAATTAACACATCTCTTCAAAAAATAGTAACAGGTACCAGTATTATTTTCATTGGGCTATTAATTAGTTTATTCTTTGGTCTTTTATCGAGAGTATTAATTGCTAGATACTGGACAGAAACCCAGTTTGGAATATACTCACTTGCCTATTCAATACTAAGTATCTGTACGATAATAAGCTCATTAGGATTTAACCAAGGAATACCAAGAAGCATCGCATTCAGTCGAGGTGAAAAGAATTACAAAAAAATACGAGGTTTCATTTCATCATCGATTTATCTTGCAATAATCGCAAGTATCATCGTAGGATTAGTTCTTTTCCTCGCATCAGAGTTTATCGCAGTTGAGATATTTCATGAACCTGCTCTTATAATGCCTTTACAGATTTTTTCAATCGCAGTACCCTTCTTCACTTTGATAGAAATAATCATCGCAATATTCAGAGGATTCGATCAAGTAAAACAAACTATTCTCTATGAACAAATAATTCTAAGTATCCTTTTCCTTGTACTAATATTAGCGATAATTACCTTAGATCAACCTTTTATAAACATCTTTTATGCAGGCGTTGCATCCTTCGTAATAGCCTCAATATTCTTAGTTAATTACTCCTTCAAACAGATCAAAACAATGAAAATAATAAAAATCAAATCAATTGTTTCTCCAGCAGCTAAAGAATTACTTGTTTTTTCAATTCCACTTCTTGGAACAGCAATGCTTAATATGATAATAACATGGACAGATACCCTAATGCTTGGAGGTATGAAAACCGCGGCTGATGTAGGATTATATAATGTTTCACATAATCTTGCATATCTTGTATCATTCCCCTTGGGAGCGCTATTGATTATATATATACCAATATTTTCAGGTTTATATGCTAAAAAGAAATTCGATGAAATAAAAACCAATTTCATAATTATTACTAAATGGCTTTGTTCTTTCACACTTCCATTGTTTATCTTTTTGTTTTTATTCCCACAGCAAGTCATACAATTCCTATTTGGAGCTAACTATGTTTTTGCAGCAGATGCATTGAGGATATTATCCTTTGGTTTCATAATTAATAACTATGTTGGACCATGTGGAGTTACACTTGTAACCATGGGCCGATCAAAATTCATCATGTTTGCGACTCTTGCCACAGCCATTATGAACATAGTATTAAACACGTTTTTAATCCCAGTTTATGGAATAATGGGTGCAGCAATTGCATCAGCAACATCTCTCGTTTCAATAAATATCATAAAAAGCATAAAGTTATACAGCATAAGCGGTGTACAACCAATAAGTAAAAACCTACTGAAACCAACATTTATTTCACTTCTGCTGATAATTCCTGCATATCTTTACTGTCAAAGCACTCTTGAGATCACCTGGATAATATTAATAGGTTTATTCATCGCATTTTACGTTATATATCTCTTTGTATTCCTCTTGACTAAAAGTGTAGATGAAGAAGATCTGAACATGATAAAGATGCTTGAGAAAAAACCTGGTGGAAATATAACAAAAATCAGACACTTCCTTAGTAGATATACATAAAATTAAATTACCAATTGTTATCTTTCTCATAACCAAGTTCTATTAAAAGTTTCCCAGCTATTTTTTTAAATAATTCTTTTTCCTCATTGTTCATATCTTTTTTCCATCGACCAATAGATTTATTATACAATGGTTGTCCAACTTCTATGTTTTGTAAATGCTTCTCATCTTTTTCAAATTTGTAGAACTCAAGTAGTTTTTCTTTAGGTATCATCGGTAAATCAAGAAAATTGAATATCTTTTTCATGGTTTCCAAGGGCTCTTTGATTAAATCCTCATATTTTATTTCAATATAATTCCCATTGTTTCTCCATTTCATTCCTTTATTGACAGATATAACCCATTTTCTGATACACCAATTAAAAGGATTAATGATATTCGTTGGTATTATTTCTCCGTTTACAATTTTTCTTTTAGGATGTATTCTAAGAGAACAGGATGCATCTCTTCCATCTCTTAATATGTGTATAAATTTCATGTTTGGAAAATAATGAAATATTTCATCTATTATCAAAATATGATAAGGATGCTTGATTGCTACCATTTTTTTTAATTCTTTGTTCATGTAATGTTTTAGAATATTCTCAGCGAAAACTATATGATCCTTGTTTTTAAGATCATTAATTTCTCTTTTTGAAAAATTAAAAACATTAGCTAAAACGTCCTCTTGGTTTATCCACATTAGAATGTTATATTCTGGTTCTGGTGAGGCTATCTCTGGATGTTTACCAATCATTGCTCTTACCAGTGTCGTCCCACTTCTTGGGCATCCACCAATTATGATAGGATTAAAATCCGAGATTTGTTTCTTTCTCATTGTAAAGAGCCATGTTTTGTATCTTAATGTGTCATAGATCGTTTTTTTCTTTGATAGTTTAAAAATAATTGAATCAAGTATTGTGTGTTTTTTGGAATCATCGGTCATAGGTCGTCTCAACTAGTTTTGTTTGTAGATAAAAGCCTTTTATATACTTTAGGGATTAGCTCTAAAAAGCCTATTTGCTATAAATGGTAGTTTCAATGGAAGATAATGCTGTTAATATTGGTATTCTTGAAATCCGTCGTCATGTTCCAGTTCTTTATAGTTTCATGAAGGTTTGTAAAACCCAAAATACCAAGGTTACTGTTTTTACAACAGAAGAATTGTTTTCTAGACTTAAAACATATAAAACTGATTTCGATGATTTTAATTTTGTAATAAAAAAGAAACATGAGTCTGTTCGTTCTTTTTTAAAACGTGTTGAAAAAATCTGCAACGATGAGATAGATTTGTTGTTTGTAAATACAATCCATGAGACAGTCTCCGATCTTTTATGTTACCTCAGTTTTAAACCAATTTGTAAAAAAGTTCTGGTTGTTCATCATGCCAACGCCTGGTTACAGCCAAGACTTGTTTTCAAACTATTACATCCTCTTAGAACTTTAGATACAAATCTTAGTTCGGTATTAATTAAAAAATTTGTTTTCCCCAGGTTTGATGCAATCAATGTGATTTATAAACCAGTCAGGGAGTATATTATCCATAATATGAGTTTTGATAGGGAGGTTTTTACGATTCCTACATCTATTTTTGAAAATGTTGTTGAAAAAAAAATCGATGATAAATATTTGAAGGTTGTGATTCCTGGTTTAATCCAGGAACATCGTAAAGATTACCACTCTGTGATTCCTGTTTTTGAAGAATTATTTGAAAAATTTAAAGATCGATTAGAATTGTTTATGCCAGGTATGCCTGTTGGTCGCTATGGGCAAAATATTAAAAATTTATGTAAACAAATGCAGAACCGGGGGTACAAGGTTGTTGTTTTTGATGATTTCGTCCCAGAAGATAAATATGATGAGATTTTAACAAATTGCGATGTAATCCTGGCGCCGATAAAAATTAAAACAAGAGCAGATGGAGAAATCACTGAGTATTATGGCAAAACTGTGGGTAGCGGTGTTGTTTATAACGCTATAAAGTATGCTAAACCAATCATTGCCCCCTTTGAGTTTAACATGCTGAAAGAACTTAGTAGTTCTACCTTGGAATATAGAGATGCTCAGGAATTAAAGCAACATTTACAAAATCTTTTATCAAATAAAAATTTGTTGACTAATCTTAGAAAAAAAGCTTTGAAAAATGCGGAAAAATATTCACTGAAGAATTTGCAGGAGTATTTTGAACAAAATATTCTCAACTGGTTAAAACAAAGTTAATTTATTTTTTTAATGATTTTCTAAGTTGTTGTATTTTATCTATTTCCAGTTTTGTAAGTAAAGACTTTTTTTCCACGTGTTTTTCCCAGTTGATTTCTTCTGTTGAAGGTTTGTATTTAAATATTTCATGTTTTGTTTGCCCATCTATATCCTTTGGTGACGATATTCCCATAGTTGTGAAAATAGTCGGTAAAATATCTTGTACCGATATTGTATCAATTCTGTGTTTTGATTTGATGTTCTCACCATAGGCAAAAAATATTCCATATTGTGAATGATCACCTGTACGATTTGCAGGGTCATCCTTGTAAATACAAGGGATATTTCTACGTTTATTACCCATTTTTTTACTTGGTGTTCTTATCCATTCCGAGGCAGTGACTCCTTTATTAAGTTCAAATATTAGATCAGGTGGATTAATGGCGTTATCTCCATAAATTTCATTCCAGCGATAAACATTTTTTACAATCTGACTGTTATCTACTGGATCTTTTATCTCCCTTAGGAGTTTTGATATTTCATTACATATTTTTTCATATTCTTTTTCTTCTACTATTCCATCCTCATATTTATTTTTCAGCGATATTTGAATACCACGTCCATCAGCATTTGAAAAAGCTTTAGTGGTTTTAAAATCAATTAATTTTGATTTTGAAGCACCAGCAAAGAGGATATTTCTGATGAGCTTATTTTTTTTGATAGATTCTTTAGGAAGAATTTTCAATATTTTAAAAAATATTTTATTAAGTAATGCATAAAACTTTGATATTGAGCTACCTATAGGATCATATATCGGAGTTAATAAATTGTTGTTGTAAAGTAGGTTGTCTGGATAGAATATTTTTTTAATCTCTTCAAAACCATGATCCGATACGATAAATACAAGTGCGTCTTGGTATTTTTCAATAATTTCTCCGATGAAACTATCGACTTTTTGATAACATGATAACAATAATTTTTTATCATCAAAGAAAAAATGTTGCGCGGAATCTGTTCCACGGAAAACGATCATCGTGAAACTCCAATCTATTTCTTTCATCAGATTGAGAGTTACATTTAATCTAGATTCCATCTGTTCATTGATTTGATCTATTAATTTCTTGGGCGAGTGTTTTTTCATCTGTGAACGAGAAAAATCTTCAAGCCATAACTGTTCTAATTCATATTTTCCTAAATCATTTTTATTTAATCTTTTTTTGATATCTACGGGATATGTAAAATTAGTATCTTTTGACGGCGTCAATAAACCTGTTATCATTACACCATTGATTTGTTCAGGTGGATAGGTACCTGGAACATTAACGATTATGCATTTTTTCCTAATTTTGGATAAATAATTCCAAATCGCCTTGGCTTTTCTGTAACGTGAACTGATCAAATGTGATTCGAGTGTTCCTGTGCTTTCAAAACCATAAATACCATGCTGTCCAGGGTTACATCCTGTAACTATTGATGTCCATGCTGGGGCGCTAAAAGGTGGAATAGTGGATTTAAGATGTCCATATGATCCATTTTCCATAATTTTTTTAAAATTCTGGAGGAAGCCTTTGTCTATCCATTCTTCAATAAGTTCAGGAGTTGCACCGTCTATTCCAATAAGTATTACTTTTTTCATGGGATTTTTACCTAATTTATAATATGGATATACCTTTTTCGTATATTATTTTTCTAATATGATTAAGCGTTCATAATGGAATTATTTAATTCGATAAAATTTATAATGATGAATTCTATATATTATTGTTTTTCAAATAAGGGTAAAAACTATGTTGAAAAAATATGCCAGCACTAAACTTTTATTTTCAATTTTTATTGTAACGATGCTAATATTACCGGTTCAACCGGCTCAATCAAAAAATGCATCAGATTGGTGGGATGACGAATGGTCCTTCAGACAAAAAATCGATATTCCAATCGATACAAGTCTTGATCATGCAAAGTATCAACCAGTGGATACTCATGTTGAATTTACAAATCCCTGCTGGGCTAAAAACGAAGATGAACATTCCATCAGGATAATAACCCAGTTTAACGATAAAAAAGAGGAACTGGAATGTCAGATTTATGATTTAAAATACGCGGAAAATACTTATGTCATGTCTTGTAACGTGGTGTTTCTAATACCTGGTTTTGCAACAGGATCTGAGTCTTATTATGTTTATTATGATAATACAGAAAAAAACCCACCAGGTTATCCTAACCATGTTGACATTGATGAAGGCTATTACCTTTATGAGCCTATACCTGGTTTTCCATTTGAATCCAAATATTTTAAAATTACACAAGATGGATATGTTATTTATGGAGCATCTCAAGAGGGTAAGTTTTTAGGTCTTAGTTCAGCACAGCAAATCACCAAATTCAAAGAAAAAACAACACAGGTTTCAACTCCTCAATATGGTGAGGTGTGGGCTTCTTTTGATTATTTCTACTATTGGGGTGAAAAAACTGAGGAGTTTAGTTCAACGATTGATAAACTTATTTCCAAAAAAATATTAATCAATGGAAATCTAATGGTAAAATTTAGTATAATCAGTGGAACCAATAGAGAGGATTTTCAAACTACAGCTACTTATACATATTATTACTGTCCAACAGATTATAAGAGGCTTTATACACATGTGAGACATGAAGCACTTAAGGAAACCAAGATTTACAAAGAAACCGATTCTTTTGGAAACATTTTAGGGCTTCAATGTGGAAACATGAAAAGCCCATCTATCAAGGAGTTAAACTTTGGTAAAATGTTCCCGTATATGCATGTTTACAAAGAGGACAACATCATTCAAGAATATCCTATAGACATTGACCCAGATTATACAACGAAAGGCATCACAATATTAAATAGCCAAGATGATGTAGATCTAGGTGAAAAAACATGGACTTGCTTTGACGAAGGCGAAACCGGAGAGGCACATGGAATTATACTAGATTCAAATGACATAATACTTTCGGGGAGTAATGAACGAAACGGGGTACAAGTCCAAGCAATAGAAGGAGCAACCCCTGGTCTACTTGGTTTAGAAACAAATTTATTCACGTTTTTCTTCAGTAGAAACTCCTATGAAAAAGGACAAAATTATGATTATGATGTCCCAAAGGATTTCGTAGTCGAGTTTAATGCTGATTTCTTCTCAACCTCTAATGGTGGGTACCCTGCTGTAAAACATGAAGCAGAAATATTTCAATCCTTGATCAAACTACGATCTTCTTATCAAAACAATATAACGTATAATTATGAGGCGGAAGGTTCCTGTTCACTAACTGCTTATATTCATTTTGCTCCATCTATCCCAATAGGCTCAACACTATGCCTTCTTACGGGTAAAAAAATCCCGTATATCACCGCAGAATTGTACAAAGATGGAGAGATAATTGGTACAGGAATAGTACGGCGGATAGAGACCGGTGAGCTACCAAGTTTCGAAAATACTAACTTGTTACAAAAAATAAAATCCGTCTTAGATTTTGTTGACTGGAAAAATATCACTTTTTTCAAAAAAATAAAATTTGGTAAATTACAACCTGGTAAATATCTTATAAAAATATACAGGGAAAACCCATTATTTGGCTCAGAACGAAAATTTATTGGTTTACAAACATTGGAGATAACCGGGGATACCAAAACAAATATCGTATGCGGGTCGGAAGGATATTTACAGATTTCTGTAGAAGATCAATATGCTAATAACCTAGAAAATGCAAAAATATTGTTGGAATATGAAAATCAAACTATTGCAGAGACCATAACAGCTGAAGAAGAAAAATCAGTTATTTCAGCACCTTGCCAAATTTCTAAAAACTACAAATTAAAAGTTTTATACAAAGGTTTTATCATACATGAAGAATCATTAAAACTTGGTTTTCTAAAAAGTATTATTCCTCTAGAAAAATCAGTTAAAACCAGCGTTCATGATTTTATACTTAAATTAAAGGACACCTGGGGTTTCCCTCCAGATATTGAATTAAACCCTATATTAACGAGTAACAAAATGGAAGAAAAATATCAAATAAACGGGGTAAAAAAAGAACCAGGTTGTTATCTTTTTACAAGATTGCCATCAAATATTTATAATTTAGACATAAAATATAAATCATTTTCTTTAGAGAAAACCATCATTGTCCCTGAGGTTTCTAAAAAGAATTATGTTTTTCCAGCTGAGTTTAAAATTGAATCCTATGTGTATGATCTCAGAGGTGGATTAATTAAGAATGCTAAAATAATTATGAAACGTGATGGACATGATGTTTCCAGTGAAACAGATGACAAAGGTATTGTAGAGTTTAACCTACCGCCGGGGGGTTATCATCTATCAGTTTATAAAAATGACCAAGAAATCGGAAAACGCAAACTCACTGTTCTTGATGAACGAGAGGTTGAGTTAGTGACACTAAATGATCCAGTATTACCGTATGTTGTTGTTATACTAACTATTTCCATTTTTATTGCTTGTGCAATAATTTGTTTTAATAAAAAAAATTATCAAACGATTATGAAACTATTCGCTATTGCTTTAGTCGTCATTGCAGTTTTTTCCCCATGGTGGATGATAACTGGATGCTCAAATGTTTCTTCTGTTGAAAGTACAACTAATCTGTATATGATTCCATCGGTCCAAATAACTATGACTACTACACCAGATGTTATCGCTGGTGAACGTTCTCCTTTACCAGAGATTGCATCTCAAGCTATAACAGTTTTAATTGTTGCTTTGATCCTTGGATGTATTTTGTTATTTTGCAATATTGTTTTCACGAAATATAAAAAAAAGAGATGTGCAATTTTTTCATTTTCATTAGCAACGATTCTATTCTTAGGTGTTCTTTTTATGTTTTTTTTTATTGTTTCCGAGATGGTCAAAGTAGGTGTTGGGACTTTCTTTGGTCAGGGTAATATTGATGTTAATATTGTTGGTGAGGGTATAACAGAAATTGTAAAAGGATCATGGGGACCAGGTTTTGGTTTTTATCTTCTGTTTATGGCTTGTATTATTTTAGTTTTACTTGTTGTTTACAATATTAAAAAAAGATATGTTTGTTCCAAATGTTAATTAATCATGAAAACAAAACTTCAGCGGTTCCTATGATTTCGTATTGTTTTTTTGATGGATGCCAATCAATGTTTAACTCTATACTTAATGCATTGTTTCCTTTTTTCCCAAGGATGATTTTTGGTAAGATCCTGTATTGATCCCAGTAGTTTTTATCCCATATGTTTCCTTTGGAGTTTTGGAAAAATGCTAAACGTCTGTTGAATTTCAATTTGGATGGATTTTCTTCTAAAAATTGTTCATTTTTTCTTAGGAAATTGTTGTATGAGATTATGTTATTGTTTGAGTTTTTAAGTATGATGGCTGTATGTTCATTTTCTTGTATTGTGTTGTATTTGATTTTTGTGTTTTCAACTCTTTCAAGGATTATCCCTGCGTAGTAGCTATGTGAAATAAGGTTTCCCTGAACTAGGATGCTGTTACTCCTTGAAATCCATATGCAACATATCGTATTTTTCCATAGTGAGTTGTTTGTTATCTTTGTGTTTTTTGCGCTGTCTATCTGGATGTTGCATCCGAGCTTGTCTAGGACGTTGTAGATGATATTGTTATTTATGTTGTTGTTATTGCTTTGTCTGATTCTTATTCCATATTTGCTGATATTGTAGAGAATATTATTTTGAATTATGCAATTATCTGACATTTCAATAGTTATTCCTGATAATGACCGGTGGAAATAGTCATGGAAATATCCACCTTCAGATGTGATAGTGAAACCTGTGATTGTTACATTATCAGAGTTTATTTGTATTACAGGATCTTGATTATTTGATGTTGAGTAGTCGCCAACTATTATTGTTTCTTTTTTGTTTTCCCCCATTAGTTCCAGTGGTTTATCTATTTGTAAACGCTCTTGATAAACACCATTATGTACATAGATTATGTCGTTATTACATGCGCAGTCAATTGCATCTTGAATCCTGGTAAAATTATCGAACCCTGTCCCTCCGACATAAAGTATGTTTTTATGATATGTGTTTATGTATTTCTGATTAAAATTTTGCGTATCCGATGTTTTGATATAATAACTAATAGTTATCTCAGAGGATGAACCAAAGTATTTTTCTGATAAAATATCTATATTGTGCTCGTTAAGGATTGGATGTTCTTTATCGATATCTGTAATTTTTTTTGTGGCATTTCCATGAAGCTCAACCGCTTTTTTATTGATTTTTGCCATACGATCCACTAAAGGTTTATAGGGTTCATTCCAGATATTTACTATACCCATGTTTACAACATTTAACTTGTCCATGTAGCTAAACCATGTATGACCAATCATATATGGTGCATTAAGACATCTCTTAGCATACCATTCAAAAAGATCAGCCCTACCCTCCTGAGTATATGCATATTTAGAAGAACTCATGATACCACGACTGACTAGTTCTTTTTTATCAAAAATTGGCCAAATACTATCTTTCGTTGTGAATGAGAATTCACTTACAAGTAATGGTTTACCTGTGATAATATGATATTTCTGCATCCAGTTATCAAGAGTTACACAATCCATGAGTTTTGAATATAGAAATGTTTCAGGGTCATATATTAAAACATTTTCTCGGTAATAGTTAATGCTTATTACATCAACATGTTTACCACATTCCTCCAATACTTCCTGTGGTACTCCCTGAAAAAAGAAACGCACACCTAAATTCAAATGATTAGGATCTGCTTTCTTTAAAACTGTGCTGGTAAAATTAAAATATGTTTTTGCAACAAGCCTGGAGAAACTATCAATATCTTCTTTACCTTGGCCATTTGTAATTTTATATCCTTTAACCCCAAATTTTGTGTAACCGAATAAATCGTTAAAACTTACGATATTCATCTTCCATATGTTGTTGAAACTTTCCGTGTTATTATTATATCTATTTTTGAGAAATTCAACTGTTTTTTTCTTACCTGCTGTGTTTTCACCAGCTGCCATAAAAACTTCAAGTAGCGTTGTATCTTCAACAGGATTTGGTCCCCATTTCATCTCATTATCAGTTTGATATCCGATAAGATTTGAATCATTTCTTAGCAGATCCGCGGTTTCATTTATTATATCAGTAACCTTATTTCGCCAACCCTTATCGAATACATCTGGCATCCTTCTTTGACTCCATCCATCCTCAGCTATTATATCCATGAAACGAAGTTTATAGATATATGGCATATCTGGGAATAAATCATAAAACTCACCGTTTAATGTATTGAAACCCCATGTCTCTAATCGAGTTCTTGTAGTTTCCGCCCATTCGGTTATGTTCCCATAAAAAAAATCACCAGGTAGAACATATGCAATACCCAGAGAATAAAATTTTTCGCCATCAGGATCAATAAACCACCAAATATCATCTTTTTGTTCCAGATGAAAAAAACCAGTAGCAATGAATTCTGAATTATCATTATTATCAACCAGGTCATAACTTTTTATTATTTTAACAGCAGAAACAAAAGATGTATTTGTAATAGACAAAGTAACAAATAAAAAAAAGATAACAGAAACTAGGATTTTTTTAAACCATCTGCCCCCACGATTCATTAAAACTCATCCATGCATACGTATAGCAATAGAAGTAAACATGTATATTATGAACCGATTTAAATATTTTGTATTAAAAATAACACACTATATGGTTTTTAAAGTTTTAGATAGATATTAAACCAAGAATCATATAATGGTGACAATCATGAAAAATAATAAAAAAAACACCGATCCAGACCAAAAACATCTTGATAAAATACAGGACATAAAATTTACACCAATATTCATAATGGGTGTTCAACGATCCGGAACCAGCATCCTATATAAGTTACTCAGTAAAACTAGTAGTTTTAATATCGTGACAGCGTATCATGTAATAAAAAACCATGAATTACTTCATAATTATCTTGGTAAAACTGAAAAAAAAATCAAACAAGAACTGGATGATTTTTTTAAAAATAAATCACAAATAGACCGAGGAATAGACAGATTAAAGATAACCTCTGATTTCCCAGAAGAATATGGTTTCATACTAGCAGAAAAAACAGGGAAATCCAAATTAACAAATGAATCATTAAATGTTTTCAATGAGTTTTGTAAAAAAATCCAGTACATATCAGCGAATAACAAACCTATACTTTTGAAGAACCCTTTTGATTTCTCAAACTTTATATTCATAAAACAAAAAATACCCAACGCCAGATTTATATTCATTCATAGAACTCCAATAAAAACATTGAACTCGCAGATAAAAGCGATGAGAACGCTTCTCAAAAATAAAAGTGAATATATGGCAATGCTCTCAGATGCGTATAGTAAGGTTTTTGATAATAAACTCTTGCTTAATTATTATAGATTTATTCAATCATCTTTTTTACCAATTAGATCAAATCAGGCAATTAACAACCTAGCGGATAGAACACAATATTTCATAGAAAACATTGAGTCAATAGATAAAGAGGATTATGTTTCGATCAGATATGAGGATTTATGTGAAAAACCAAATATGGAAATTGAAAAAATCATGGATTTCCTGAAATTGAAACCAGAAACAAAAACAGATTTAAAAGAATTGATTCAACCTCGGAATATAACAATTCTGAAAGAATTAAAAGGTAAAGAAGAAATTATTAAGGAGAAAATGAGGGAATATATGAAGCTGTGGGGTTATTTATAACCCAGTTTTTTTAGATTTTCTTTAATCATAATGTTTACTATGGCTTTTTCGAGAAAGTTCAGATTTTTTTCCCATTTTCTGACACTTGATCCAAAGATTGGTTTACTCGGTGAATGCCGTTCTGGTTTTTTCTCAGTTGTTTTATTAACATTTTCACCTGTTTTAACATTGAACCAGAAATCATGTTTCTTTGTATGATGTTCAAGAAGGTCTGGTACCCATTTTTCGTTTAAAAAATCCATTATTCGTCTTGTTTCTTTTTCAGGATTTGAAACCATTTCTTCATATCTTACTTCCAGGTATCTTTTTTTATCAAATTTTTTCCGGTATTCAAAGGTTAGATCAATGCTTTTATTCCAGCTCTTTATTGCATATAAAATGGTTTTTCTTCCCCATCTTTCTTTAAAAGAACAAACCACGTCTCTTCCATCTCGTATTATGTTGATGAATTGGCAGTCTGGGAATAGTTTGTCTATGAAATCTACATGGAAAATGTTGTCTGGTGTTTTTTCAGCCCATCTTTTTTTGTTTTTGATTGTCGTATAGTTTTTTTGAAAAATTTCAAAAAAATTTCTAGTGTTTTTTATGAAATCTTTTTGTTCTAAACCGTATGGTTTTATCATTTTCCAGTTGTTTAATATTTCTGTGTTGAATTTTTCTAGTTTTTTTATTATATGTGTTTCTGGTCCGCAGCAGATATTTGGATGGGAATCTAGTATTACTCTTATGAGTGTGGTCCCTGAACGTGGGCATCCAATGATGAATATTGGTGGTTTTTCCATTTGTATCAGTTTTTTTGGAAGTGATATGGTTTATTAAGGTTTTTTCTAATTTTGTTATAATATTTATAAATTGTTTGTTGTTTGTAGTATGATATGTTATGGGGTTATATAGGGTAATTTATATAAGTTGCATATTATATGTATTATAAAAATTTGGTGATAAAATGAATTTCAAAGGAAAAGTAATCTTGATATCTGGTGCGACTGGCGGTATGGGTGAAGAAATAGCAAAACAATTGTCAAAAGAGAAATGTAAAATCGCGCTTTTTTCACGAAGAGAAGAAAAACTGAAAACTGTATGCAAAGATATTTCTAATGAACAAACAGAATGTATCTATCAAAAATGTGATGTTAAAAAAACTGATGATATCAAAAAGGCGGTTGATTACACAATAAAAAAATTCGGTAGGATAGATATTGCAATATTAGCATCAGGCGTGTTGATTCCTAATCCTATACAGACTTTTGATAGTAATATAATAAAAAATACGATGGACATCAATTTCATGGGAAACGTATATTTTATCGAGTATCTTATGAAAAAAATGAAAAAACAAAAAAACGGTACAATAGTAGCAGTATCAACACTACCTGATAAACGAGGTGTCCCAGGCTGGGGTGCTTATGGGGCAAGCAAGGCAGCGCTCAGCTGGTTTGTAGAAAGCCTAAGAGCAGAAGCTAAAGAAAGATATAATATCACGTTTATAACTGTAAAACCTGGATCTGTATCGACGCCAATGATTGAAAGTTATCATCGTCGTGGGGCTATAACTGCAGAAAAAGCAGCAGAGTTAATTATCGAAGGTGTAAAAAAAGAAAAAAAGGTCATACAATTCCCAATCGGTCAGGTAATCTTTGTTAGGTTGCAAGATTTGCTTCCGCCCTTTGCATATGACAGTCAGGGTGTGGAACTTATGAAAGGCGGTGGATATCCCAAGGTTGAAGAAGAATAGAATATAAACCGTTTCTCCATTTAGAAACTATTAACATGAATCCTTTACTAAATCCGTTTGTTTCTATGCCTCTGCTAAAAGGATACCTTTTTGACTCAGGTAGATTACAAAAGTATAACAAAAAACAGATGCAAAAATATCGTGATAAAGCCTTTAAAAAAATCATCAAATATACTTATACGGTTCCATTGTATCATAAAAAATACAAAAAAGCAGGTGTGCATCCAAATGATATACATGGGATAAAAGATATCGTCAAATTACCTTTTATCTCAAAGAAAGATCTTGTAGAAAACTACCCAGATGGTTTAATACCAGTTGGATATAATGATAAACAAGCTTTCACAATTTCAACAGGTGGAACTACTGGTAAACCTGTTTCGATATTTACTAATTTTTATACAATGGCTAGATCAGGTTTTATATCAATCAGGGAACAAAGTTTTTTTAATCTTAACTGGCGAGAATCAAAATTTGTACACATCGGAAACTTCAGCCCGGGACGTATTGATCTTATATCTGAACAAAACCTACAATCACATCTAAAAACCTTTTTTTCAATGAAAAACCAGTTAAACATTAATGTAGACAATCCAATGGTCGACATCATAAAACAACTTGACCGTTTCCAACCAGACATCGTAATGGCTTACCCCGCAATATTCCAACATCTAGCATACCTAAAAAGAAAAGGACATGGTAAAAACATTAAACCAAAACTTTTCTGGACCGGTGGAGCAATGCTAGACGACTACACTCGCAGATACGTTGAAGACTCCTTTAACTGTAAAATGTTAAATATTTATCCCTCTGTAGAAGCAGGTGCAGATATAGCTTTTGAATGTCACCATGGAACATGGCATATCCATCATGATTTCTTCCATGTCGAAGCCATAGATGAAAACAATGAAATCGTCGCACCTGGAAAACGTGGTCATATAGCATTGACGAGATTATGGGGAACAGCGACACCAATAGTTCGTTACACGGGTATGGATGACTGGGTGAAACTATCAGATTATTATGAATGTGAATGTGGATTAATAACACCAATAATAATAGATGGTGTCGAAGGTAGAAAAAGAGCTAACATAGTTCTACCAAACGGCAAGGTTTTCCCACCAGGAGCATTCTGTTTCATTTCACCAATACTTCATAAATATAAAACATTTAAAGTCAAACAATATCAAATAATACAGAAGAAAATAGATCAAATAGAAATACTACTTGTGATAGATGAAGACCTAAAAGATGAAGAACCCTCTTTCACCAAACTTGCAAACGACATTAAACAAGTTTACCAGGAGAAAACTGGGCCAAATGTTGAGATAACAGTAAGAGAAGTAAATGAAATCAAAAACAAGAAAAACGCTGGAAAACCTCCACCAATTGTTGTATCACAATTAAAACCAGAGGATGGTTATAAGGTTTTCAAATCCAAAGATTAATATCATATTTTTTTATTTCCAAAAGATGGGTCGTACAAACATGAGAGAATATAGAATCAAAAAAGACTATAATCCAGATATTGAAGCAATTGTATCCAAGTTTTTCGGTGTAAAAGGAAACATATCTCAGGGGATGAACTTTGAAGTAGATGGCATCGGTAAAATAGATATGCGTAAGGAGAAAAATTATTTAATCGTTGACATTGAACCCCCTAAGAAAGTAAGCAATGATTATAGTCTTGTAAAAAAATGGAACGAATTCCTTCTTGAAGCTACAGGTCTCACATCAAAAGAACGAAAAAAAGAATTCGGAAAAATAAAAAAATAAATTATTTTTTTACTTTCTTCCAGTCATCAAGAAATCTTTTTATTCCAACATCAGTTAGTGAATGTTTAACCATTTTACGTATAACGCCTGGGGGAACAGTAGCGATATCTGCCCCGAGCCTTGCTGCTTCTATAACATGTATTGGATGCCGGATGCTTGCAACTATTACCTCTGTTTCAATGTCATAGTTACAAAAGATCTCCATTATTTCTTCTATTACCTGCATTCCTTCTTGTCCAATGTCATCAAGCCGTCCGATAAACGGACTGACAAATGATGCACCAGCTTTTGCTGCAAGAAGAGCTTGATTCGCTGAAAAAACAAGTGTCACATTGGTTTTTATCCCATCCTTACTAAGTCGTTTAACTGCTTTAAGTCCTTCAGCAGTCATTGGTACTTTAATAGCAACATTTTTCCTGTATTTCTGTGATACTTTGGATACTAATTGTTTTGCTTCTTTAACCATTCCATCCGCTTTCTCACTGACAACCTCAAGACTTATTGGACCATCCACAAGTTTAAAGATTTCTTCGATTATCTGATTAAATGACAGTCCGGTTTTTGCTACAAGCGTTGGGTTGGTTGTCACACCATCGAGAATACCCCATGATGCTAATTCTTTTATTTCTTTTAAGTCAGCTGTGTCAACAAATATTTTCATAAAGCCTCGCTCCGTTTAGGTGGTATCTTTTTTTTATTGATAATGTTTTGGTTTTGGCTTTTTCAGAATAAATTAACTAAAACAAAATGATACATATGTTTGGATATATCAAAAAAAATCAAAACATATATATATTCAAGTATACATTACTTTTTTTGTGGTGGATGGGAGATGCCTCTAACAAGGAAAGCCCGAGTAGTGGGTAGTAGTCTTGTACTGACTATTCCAAGTCAGCTTGCTAAAGCCCATGATATACAAGATGGAGACGAGATAGAGATAATTCCTATGGGGGTCGGAGAGTTCAAAATTAGGAAACTTACTAAATAAAAAATCTATCTCTTCTAATTTCCTTTTAAATAATTTTGTTGTTAGAAACACTTGTGTTTATAAAGCATAACTGTATTGCATTTTTTTGATAACAATGGTACTAATCGCGCCATCAATTCTATCAGCAGATTTCTCAAAACTTGGAGAGGAAATAAACGCAGTAGAAAAAGCAGGGGCAGACTGGATACATGTCGATGTGATGGATGGACATTTCGTACCAAACATAACAATTGGGCCAGTAGTGGTATCAAAAATCCGTAAAACATCAAACATTTTTTTCGATGTTCATCTAATGATCGAAAATCCAGAAAAATACATCGAACCATTTGCCAAAGCAGGATCAGATCTAATAACGATTCATGCAGAGGCATGTAAAAACCTAAAATCTATCATAAAAAAAATAAAAGATCTTGGCTGTAAAACTGGCGTGTCTATAAACCCAGAAACCTCTGTTGACCTAATTAAGGATATTATCAAGGATGTTGATCTTGTCCTAGTAATGTCTGTTCATCCTGGTTTTGGTGGACAAAAATTTATACCAGCTGTGTTACCAAAGATCAAAAAAGTAAAACAAATCATCGATGAAACCGGTAAAAACATTTTTTTAGAAGTTGATGGTGGAATCAACGATAAAAATGCCAAAACTGTTATTGAACATGGGGCTAATGTTCTAGTTGCGGGTAACTATATTTTTAAACATAATGATTATAAAAAGGCAATAAAATCTTTAAGATAAAATTACAGGATTTGTCATTCAAACTGCCATTCGCCAATTAAACGATCAGTTGGTTTATGAGTTATTGTTATTGTTCCAGTACAACTTGTTATTTTATCTCCTTCCTCGATATATATTCCTAATTCAGAGGTATCACAACTACCATCAATTTCAAAATCGCTCCAAAGTAAATCTGGTTCCGAAACAAAAGCAACATTAAGTGCATCTGAATATCTTGTTAAATGAATGTTTGGTATTGTCCCTCCAGGTGGAGATAACATACCACTAACATAAACATATGTAGTTGCTGCAATAGCGACAGTGATTACCATTAACAGTATGAAAACTACTCCAATGATAAATGCGACCAGACCATATCTATCTTTGTCTTTTCCGAAGAATGAAATAGCCCCGAGTATTATTGCAATAAGTGTAAAAATAAACTCTAAAAGACTGATGATTGAAGAACCTATAACGAGCAAATTATTTGCGTTTCCAGATGATACAGAAATAAAAACAATAGCGATGCTAACACAAAATAAAATAATTACTAATATTGCGCTAATTAAACTAATTTTACCAAGTGTCGTATGTTTTTTAACATTACCCATTTCCATTAATCAACCCACCATCCAATTAGTAGAAAGAATGTATTCTTTTTTAATGTTTTTTATATTCCAGAGGCTAGATCTCGTATTACTTTTTCTTTATCGTTTGCTTTAACTATTCCACTAGCAAGCAGTACTCCATCTGATCCTAGTTCAACTGCTTTAGCTACATCTTTCCCGTTTTTTACACCAGCACCACAAAGTATTCTAACTTTTTCATCTATTTGTTTAACGACATTAACACTATTGCTGATTATTCCTGGATCAGCGGTTGTAACCGATATATCTCCACCAATAAGCTCTGGCGGTTCGACTGCTACAAAATTTGGTGAAAAAGCTGCAATGGCTTTTGATGTTGCAACATTATTAGAGCAAACAATATGATCAAGACCTAAGGCCTTAGCATGAGTAATGCAAACATCGATATCTGCAAGTTTAAGCCGATGTTCACTATGATTAATCAGGGTGCCAATAGCACCAGCGTTTTTAACGGCCTCAGGGAGTGTCCAGCCCGTATGGCTACCTGGTTTTATAGGATCTATATGCTCTGCAAAAACTGGTATTTTTAATTCCCTTGAACACAATGTGATATCTGTTGCTTGCACAGCAATAGCCATGCTAGCTCCAGTTTCCTGTGATATTTTATCCATTAGTAATCCTATTTCAAGGGCTTTATCTCCTGTTGCTTCAGCGTAGGTTTTAACATTTAGGACTATAACTGGTGTTTTTAACATTAAATTGTCTCTCCTTAAGATGGTTTATGTAATCGATGAACTTTAATATATTCCTTCCTATTTCCTTCACAGATTAAAATGGATGTTTTACCACAGGCAAGTTTGTTCTTAGGTGTTATCCCGGCTCTTATGATACTGTATATTGGTTTAAAAGGTTATGATGGGTATTACAAGGATAAATATGTTTTTTTATCATTTGTAGCCGGAATTATCTTTGGGTTCATAGCAGCATTTGTACAATCTTTAACGTTGCCTTTAGCGATAATATATATTGTTTTACTCTCATTTTTTGATCAACTTTTTAAAACAATCATTCTCAATATGCCAAGATTGCATGGAAATATTGGAACACCAATTTATGGTATGACTCTTGGTTTAGGTTTTGGTTCATCTTTCACACCATTTATGATCATTGCAACAAGTGCAATTCTCACCAGCAACTCATATGTTTTAATATTAACAGCAGTTGGTTCACTTGGTGTAATATTATTCCATGGTGCAACAGGTGCTTATATTGGTCTTGGGATTTTCTATGGACGACTTTTCAAACATCTAATCATAGCAATATTATTGCAACTTCCATTTAATTTTTTAATTGGCATGATGGTAACATATTCGAATCCCGAATTAATACGTTTACAGATCATATTTGTTATTGGTATGATTCTCTACGGATGCATAGTTTATTACTATATTACAAAAAAGTTATTACCTGTTATATTGGAAAAAGGTGAACGAAGGAAAAGAAGTAAGAGATAATGTTTTCAATAACTTTATTATAAATTAATTTATATCATCATAACATGTCAAAAATATATTTTGGAGAGGTATTTGAAAGTGGTTTTAACATTTGGAAAAATAACTTAGTTATTTGTGTTCCTTTTATTCTTAGTATTGTTATATCACTTGCTGTGGCTTTTGTTACAATATTTTTAACTGTGTATCTTACAATCTTACCATCACTCAATAATTTCTCGTATTCGATGGCTTCAGTTACTTCAACAAATATGTTTTCTCAAATTTCAAATGCTTTTTTACAAAACATTCTCATATTTATATTAGTTATAATAGTCCTTTCGATAATCTTGGGGTTAATAAATTCTTTTTTCTCTGCAGGAGCAATTGGAATGGCAAAAGAAGCAATCCAAAATGGTTCTACTAATTTATCTCATATGATTGAATATGGTCGTAAAAAATTTTTAAGTTTTTTTGGTGTTAGTTTATTAGTTAGTTTAATAATGGCCGTAGGAATTTTATTTCTTATTCCTGCGTTTATCAATCTTTCCTCTTTGAATATTGCAGATTTCACCTCTTCGAATTTTTTATTTTCAGGTGTTACTACCCAGTTTTCTAGCGGTCTTTTTTCGACCTTGATATTATTACTCGTTGGAGTAGTTCTTATGGGGATTTATATGTTAGTAATGTCAATTGTTTTAGCACTGGTTACATACTCAGTTGTTTTAGATGATTTAAAAGCAATTCCTGGTTTTAAAAAAGGAATAAAGGTTTTCTTAGGAGATAAATTAAATGTTTTTCTAATATGGCTTATTGTTTTAGGATTTGGTATTCTTTTTGGAATTCTTCAAAATGCATTAGCAGTTATACCACTGGTTGGTAGTATAATTGGATTGATAATCACTGCAGTTATATTATCTCCGTTAACAGCTATCTGGTGGTCCAAGCTGTATCTATCAATTACAAGAAACGAATACACGAAACCATCTGGAGAAAATATTAAAATACAAACGGAATAAATCCTAAAAGTTTGTAATTGGGAAAAAACTCTTATGGGGTTTTAAACTGGAAAACTCGAATGATGAATTTATTAAAGATACCTCTGATATTAAGGGTGCTACTAAGAATCATTCCTCAAATCTTGCTATTGCAGGGGTTCTTCTTTTAATAGCTGCTGTGTTATCTATTCTCTCAGGAATTCTTAATATCGTCATCGGCACATCGCTAACTGATATCTCATCAATTATTTCTCAATTTAATAGTTTATCAGATATACCATTAGAGTTAATTCAAAAAATATATATTTACTGTGGATGTATAGTTATTGCGCTTTCAATATTTGTGTTATTAGCGGGTTTTTTATGTTTTAAGAAAAAAGGATGGGGCTTTGTTGTAGTAGGTGCGATACTAGGTTTGTTTACAATTGGTCCATTGTTAATTTCCACTGTTTTATCACTGATTGCGTTGATTCTAATAATCATATCAAGAGATGCGTTTCAAAAAATAAAAGCATAATTTACTTTCTTATTTATTAAAAAAGACAAAGTTATATAACATTAGGTTATTACTTTAAATATAAAAGGAACGGAGGTGAAAAAGAGGATGGAGGGTTCAGCTACAAATGTGTCTGGGTCTCATAGTGCAACAGCTACAGCTGGAGCAGTATTATTGCTCATCGCAGGTATAGTATCATTAACATTTTGGATTTATTATTCAATCTTTGCAGGAACAGCAGCATCAGTTCTATCCATGATACCTGGAGGGATAGGAGCTGGTATGCTACTTATGGTTTGTGGAGTAATAGGTCTTATCTTCTCAATCTTTGCTCTTATCGGAGGTATCGTAGCATTCCAGAAAAAATATTGGGGCGTTGCTCTTGCTGGGAGTATCCTAGGTTTGCTATCATTAGGATGGTTCTTCGTAGGAAGTATATTCTCCTTGATTGCTTTGATACTAATAGCAATATCAAGACATGAGTTCCATTAAAATTTTTTAATTTCTTTTTCTTTTTTTTATTAGCCGTTCTTTTATTAAATCAGCCGATTCATCTATAATGAAACCTATGCCCATTCCACAAACAAATCCGATTAACAATCCTGTGATAACACGTATTATGTTTGTGCTTTCCCATAATCCAAAAAGTTGTCCTAATCCATCGATTCCTACTGGTATCACAGCAATGATTAGTAGAATTAAGAATTTCTCGTTCAGTGCTATCTTAAATATAAACATTAGAAAAAGACCAATAGTTAACCCTATCCAAATAGCTGTGCATCTACTGCAGAATGGCATTTGATTACCATTTAAGAAAAAAGATCTCTCAGCTTTCTGATGGCATAAACGATCGCCACATCTATAGACTGAATTCCATGGAAACGACATATCATCAATTACATCTTCATTATCTGAAACACCTGTAACCCCCGACAAATCCTTGATTGAACTGTTAGGCAGAGCAAAAGGGGCTATAAACTGGAGAAGTATCCATACTAAAAAAAGAATAAAAAAAACAAATATAATAACCTGGTTAGAAGATTTTACCCTTCTTTCCATTTTCAAATTCATCTCTTGACACCATAATTAATGCAAAGGCGATAATGCTAAGAACCGATCCAACTAGGAAAAAACCAAATGTTGCAATACCTATTAATGATCCAACCACGGAAACATCAAGATGCTGACGTTTTAAACAGGTTAAAGCACCAAGCAACGGGAAAACTGTGAAAATCAATAAAATAATAGTACAACCCATAGAGTCAAAAGATTGAACGATTTTTTCAGAACCCTCAGTCATCTTAACCTCAACAAAACAATCAAAAACAGGTGCAACAACTACCTCCTTGCATATAGGAGAATAATCTGAGCCGCTTTTTGAAATCTCAATGTTTTGGATGCCCAGTTCAATTTCTTCAAAAACACAACGACCATTCTCATCAGTGAACAAGTTAACTCCTGTTATCGTGACGGATACATCCTCAATTGAATTATTTGAAACATCAGTAATTACTATCTCAACTCTTCCTTTTAACCCAGTTTGTGAGGCTACATCAAGCGATGTTTCAATAAATGCCTCAGCAAAAAAAGCAGTAGCAATACCAATTGAGAAAACACAGATTAAAACAATACCCGCAATCACGGGTTTATTGGACCTAGGTTTCTTAGAGGATAAAATAGTTTTTCTAGGTTCTCCATGCTCCTCCCATGAACATTCACCATCAGGGTTCGGACATTTAGCTTGAATGGCGAAACTATTTTTGCATTTAGGGCAGACGATATCATGTTTTCCATTTTTTTCTGGAATGTCCAATACAAACTCATGTTTGCATTTAGGACAAATTGTCCTCCCCTTCATCTGCTTCACCAGGCAGAGGATAGATATACTTAGTTAAGAATATTTCTATAAATTTTAAATTTTCTCAATACTTCTATATTTTTATGGTGAAGGGTTTCTACATTATATTTAAATAATATATCTTTATTCCGATACATTAAAAGAAGGCGGTTATAAATATGGCAAAATTCCCAGAAGCAGAAGCACGGACTTTAAACAAAAAAGTATGCATGAAATGCGGAGCAATTAATGCACAAAAAGCGATAAGGTGCCGCAGATGCAGATCCAAAGAACTAAGAGTAAAAGCTAAAGAAGGAAGAGGCGTATAAAGAATATATTGTTGTTAAACCGTCATATTTAATAGTAATTTTTCTTTTTTGAATTGCAGGTTGAAAAACTTATGCCAGAGACAAAAACTAAAAAAAATGAGGATTTCAACGAATGGTACAACGAAATAGTTGAGCTATCTGATCTCTGTGATAAAAGATACCCTATCAAAGGTATGAATGTCTGGCGTCCCTATGGTTGGACCCTTATGAGTCATGTGGATCGACTCATACGGGACGAAATGACAAAAACCGATCATCAAGAAGTATATTTCCCATTGTTAATACCAGAATCATCATTTAAAAAAGAAGAAGAACACATAGAAGGCTTTGGAAGCGAGGTATACTGGATTACACACGCGGGTTTAAATAAACTCGAAGAACGATGGCTTCTACGCCCTACATCAGAGACAGCGATGTACCCAATTTTTTCACTGTGGATACGTTCACATGCTGATCTACCATTGAAAACATATCAAATAGTAAACACTTTCAGATATGAAACCAAACAAACACGGGCATTCATCAGAGTACGCGAAATACATTTCTTCGAGGCACATACATGCCATGTTGACTTTGAAGATGCAGAAAAACAGATAAAAGAAGATAAAGAAATAGCAAAAAGATTATTTGACAAACTATGCCTCCCATTTATATTCTGTAAAAGACCTGAATGGGATAAATTCGCAGGAGCATATTACACTCTAAGTATTGATGTACTAATGCCATCTGGTAGAACCCTACAGCTTGGATCAATCCATCAATACCGGGATAACTTCTCAAAACCATATGATATCACTTACGAGACAGAAGACGGATCACATAAAAAATGCCATCAGACCACATATGGTATGAGTGAACGAATACTTGGAGCATTAATTGGAATACATGGTGACAACAAAGGCCTTGTCATGCCACCAGAAGTTGCACCAACACAGGTTGTTATCATACCAATAATGTTCAAAGGAAAAGAAAAACCGGTCATTGAATCCTGTAAAAATTTAAATGAAAAACTCTTAAAACAAGGATTAAAAACCAAGATCGACGAAAGAGATATAACACCAGGTAACAAATATTACGACTGGGAGCTTAAAGGCGTACCATTAAGAATCGAAATAGGTCCTAGAGATGTTGAAAATAAACAGATAACGCTGGTAAGAAGAGACACCTCCGAGAAAACAAATATTAAACAAGATGTAGCAGTTGAAAAAATAAAAAATGAATTAGAAAAAATCTCTCAGAATCTATTTAAAAATGCTAAAAAAATCCTTGATGAAAACATACATAGAGTACAAACAGTTGAAGAAGCAAAAAAATATACAGGAATAATTGAACTCCCCTGGTGTGGAAATCAGGATTGCGCTCTTGAAATAGAAAACATTTTAGATGGAAACACGTTAGGGGAACCAATTGAAGATAATGAATGTAAAAGTTCTTGTCCAATTTGCGGTAACAAAGGAAAAACTTGGATGAGATATGCCAAAACATATTAAAAAAATGAGGTGAAAATAAGACATGAGTGGAAAAATATCGCATTTTCTAAGAGAGTTTAAACTATTTTTTAGTATACTACTGACAATTATAGGATTAATTATTTTTTTCATCGCAGTGACCGGTATATGGTTTAAAGACATTCCAAAGAATATACTAGGTTTTTCTGATGATGTTTTAAATTGGAGTCTTTATCTTTTAATTATAGGATTTATTGTTTTAATAACCGGTGTTTGGTATCTTTATGTTTATATTAAAGACAGGAAATTCATCAATAAAGAACTTGAAACAAATAAAAGATCTGAGTTTGTAAAAAAACATGCTGAGCTTAAAAACACTGTGAAACATATGCCTTCTAAGTATCATAAAATGTTAAAAGAAAAGGAAAAAGAGTTAAAAATTAGATAAATCCAACATATTTTTTTATGGATGGTGACGTGAAATTCCTGAGTTCTATGTTATTCTTGTTGAACCAAAATACGGTGGAAACATAGGCGCAGTTGCAAGGTTAATAAGGAATTTTGCTCTCACTAATCTTTACCTTGTAAATCCTTGTGAATTTAACGATGAATGTTATTCCCGGGCTATGCATGCACAGGACATCCTTGAAAACGCGAAGTTATTTCCTTCTTTCGATGAGGCTATTAAAAACTTGGATTACCTTGTTGCAACATCATCAATCCAAAGTCTTAGTGATAAAAAACATCTTAGAAACCCAGTTTTATTAAAGGATTTCTCAGATAAAGTTTATAACCTTGATGGTAAAGTTGGCATTGTTTTTGGACGGGAGGACTGTGGCCTTTATAATGAGGAGATTGCAGCATGTGATATCATGCTTAGAATCCCAACTAGTGAATCTTATCATTCTATGAATCTTTCTCATGCGGTTGGTCTTGTACTTTACTCGCTTTTTATTAAAGGTTTTACTGAAAATATTAAAAGTAGAACAATTGATAAAGTTGAAAAAGAAAAATTATATGGTTTTTTCTCTGATTTATTAGATGAAATAAATTACCCCGCTCATAAAAAGGAAAACACGAAGATTATGTTCAGACGTATCATGGGACGTGCTATGCCATCGAAATGGGAGTATCATACTTTGATGGGTGTTTTTAGTAAAAGTTTAGAAAATATTAGGAAGAAAAAATAATTTTATTATGCGGTTTCAATTGTGAAATATACATTATGTTCTTTAAGAGAGGCATGTACTTTATCTGCAAACCATATAAGTTCCTCTATGCCCGCGTTGTTTTCATCCCATTCATATACAAAATCATAGTTGCCCTTTGTTGCTTTAAAACCAAGGTTTAATAGTTGATCTTTTACCTTTGATGGAGAGCTTCCTTCGCTGCTGAACATAAGTGTTAGGTATGTTTTCATAATAGATCACTTCAAAGGTAGATAATTATGATGGTATTAAATGGTTTTGTTTCCTTCTAAAAAAAGTTGGCTTTTTATACAGACATTGGTATAGGTGCAAAGCATACTATGAATATTATTAATGCGATTATTCCTAGTATTTTCCTTTTTGTGTCGAGTGGGCTATATTCGTTTAATGGTGGTTGATGGCTTGTTCCAATTAAAAAGAGTATTATGAATGCGAAGATTAACCATCCTGTGTATAAAAAACTGAGTCCAAATATTAGGATAACCATTGCCCAGCTTACATATTTTTGTTTATCTTTTAATAATGCTCTTATTACATGTCCTCCATCCAGTTGTCCTATTGGTAAAAGATTGACTGCTGTTAGGAAGAATCCAACCCATCCTGCGAATAATGTTGGATGCATGATAGCAGTATTGGGTATTGTGAAAAAATTGCTTAAACCTTGAAGTAGCAGAGGATACATAACTGTGATTTCACCTCCATTTGATATTGCATAAACGGGATTTATCTGCATTAAAAATAACCCTATAACTGAAACTACAATTGCTATTATGAATCCGAATATTGGACCGGATATTCCAACATCAAGTAGTGCCTTCCTGTTTGGAATGGGTTCCCTTGTATGTATTAATGCTCCTAATGTTCCAAGGATAAATGGTGGTGGAACGGGGATAAAAAATGGTAGAGATGTATCTAATTTATGTCTTTTGGATAAGAAATAATGTCCCATTTCATGAATGCCTAGTATCATTAATAGGGGTATTGAAAAATATATTAATCCTTCCAGGAGATAAGGGAGTGTAAGGCTTTTATATAGAATATCCGTGAGACTTGCATCTAAAACCCAGGTTTGATTATGGATGCTTACCCATTGTAAAGATCCTGCAAGTGTTGTAGTAAAAACTGTGGCGATTAAAAGCAGTATGTTGACCCATATTGATTTCTTCTTAATATTAGGTTTTTGAACGACATAGATTAAAGATTCCCCCTGTTCAAAACGTAACATTGGGATGTATCCTTTTTTTGAAAGTGAGATCCTAAGTGATTCAAAATTATTTTCAAGAGTTCTTTCATCAACTCTTATGAAAAAAGCAACAGTTGTTAGATTGAATTTCATATCATAAAAAGGGAATCTTTTACCGATTTCCTGTTTTAAAAGCTCTGCATCTAAAGTTGTAACATCCGTAGACGATTTAAATGGATTCCAGTTTTCAGGCATCTTCCAGGCGGATAATGCAATTGTTTTATAAAACCTTCGTCTCAATCAACTATCTTTAGGACACATCATCTTTATCTAGGTCTTCTATTATGCCATTTAAGTGAAATAAACATGACTGTCAACCTTGTCATAGGTACTCAATGGGGAGACGAAGGAAAAGGAAAAGTCGTTGATTATTATTCAAGAGATGTTCATTATGTTGTCCGTTTCCAGGGTGGTAATAACGCTGGTCATACTATAAAAGTCGGCAATGATGTATATAAACTCCACATTGTACCATCTGGTGTCATACAAGGTAAAACAGGAGTTATAGGGAATGGTGTAGTAATTGACCCAGAGGTTCTAATCAAAGAATTAGATGAACTAACTAACCGTGGAATAAAACCTAAGATTTTGATTAGTGACCGGGCAAATATAATAATGCCATACCATAAAACACTTGATGGAGCTGAAGAAAAACATCTAAAAGATAAAAAAATCGGTACTACCAAACGAGGTATCGGACCTTGTTATAGTGACAAAATTGCTCGCTATGGTATAAGAGCTGCTGATCTTACAGATAGAAATATTTTGAGTGATAAACTAGATTTGATTCTGCCGGTCAAACAAAAAATCTTTAATGTTTACAACATAGATATAAAAATTAACAAAAATAAGATACTTGGAACATATCATAATTATGGAAAACGTTTAGAAAAATACATAACTTCAACACATGTCCTTCTGAATCAGGCTATACAATCAGGTAAAAATATACTTCTCGAAGGTGCACAAGGTACAATGCTTGATGTAGATTTTGGTACATATCCATTTACAACTTCTTCCCATACAATAGCTGGTGGCTCAGTTATTGGAACGGGTATATCGCCAAAGCACATTAATGATATAATCGGAATAGTAAAAGCTTATACGACAAGAGTTGGAGAAGGACCTTTGCCAACAGAACTTTTTGATAAAAACGGGGAACATTTACAAAAAAAAGGACATGAATTTGGTACAACAACATCCCGACCACGCAGATGCGGCTGGCTTGATCTAATAGTAGTTAAACATTCCTGCATGATATCAGGTGTTACAAAACTTGCAATCACAAAACTAGATGTGTTAAATGGTCTTGATAAAGTCAAAATCTGTACACATTATAAACTTGATGATAAAAAAATAGATTATTTCCCTGCTAATATTGAAGATGTTAAAAAATGTAGACCTATCTATAACGAGCTACAAGGTTGGAAAAGTATCGATAGAAAATCAACAAAAATATCTGATCTTCCAAAAGAATCACAAGAATATCTAAAATATATAGAAAAAACACTCAAAATACCGATTTCGATTGTTTCTATTGGCCCTGGTCGAAAAGAAACTATAAAAGTTTAAATTACTTTTTTTACATTAATAGCAGTGATAATCCATCGAAGATAAGAGTTACACGCAGCCCTAAGTGAACTGAGATCATTGGCTTCGATTTTTAAAAATATTTTTTTGTTTGAACGGCTAATCTCAATTTTTGTTTTAGGTATTTTATGTTTAATCTCAGGATCGATAGATTCCATGATTATTTTTGCTTCTTTATCCGTGTTAAAATCCAAAAAAAAACTAGCTGTTTTCATAAAAAACATAATAATATTTTATTTTGATTTTATTCTTTTTGCAACAGTTGGTCGTTCCTTATAGAATATTTTACTACCACAGTATGGGCATTGCATTCCAATGTTTTTTACATCAAATTTAACGCTTTTTTTACACAGTCCGCATTTATATCCAGTCATGGTTTTTCACCTTTTTTTTCAGAGGGTTCCGGCTCTTTTATTTCCTCAGCTGGTGTGTGTATTTTTTCTGTTTCTCCACGTAGCATTTTTTCAACATTTTGTCCGGATTCCGTTCGCGGTGTGTATGCTCCACCTGCGAATTTTATTCCACATTTACCGCATTGCCATATTCCTGTGCTTAGTCTTTTTACTTTTTGATGTCCGCAGCTTGGGCATATATGTTTTTGTTTCTGCGTTAGTTCAATATTTCTTACTTGGGTTCTTGCTCTAACACCGTATCTTGCACCAAGACGTCCAACTGGTCCAACTTTTTTTGTTCTCTTTGCCATGTTTATTTTCCCACGCTTTTATATAATTGCTCTCGGATTTTTTTCCCGTTATCAATGGAGACTTTAATAACTTTTTTTATTTCATCGACATTAAAACTACCATTTAAACCTTTCTGCATAGCGCGTATATCACCGTTAGTATCGGTTGCAACTGTGAGTCGTGCTTCTGCTATTTCCTCTTCATCAAGTGATGGGTCCATGACAACAACTCCATTATATTTTGCAGAGGTACATGATATTGGTGGTTCTTTTAGTGGCAATAGATAATTTTCTCCTAATTCGAAACGCTCAGCTGGAACTTTTGTTGTCATAAGAGCTGCTAATGCTGCTAGTGATGCTGCATCAAAGAGGTTTCCATCGTAGTCAATTATGTGTATATCGATGAATATTATCCAGACTTTTTCATTTGGTTCAATACATAGTTTTTCTACTTCAATGATTTTTGATTCACGTATACCCCTGTCAACAACACGTGCTAGTTCTATTGCAGCTTCTCTAGGCGGTCCTGCCTCAAAGTCAGGGGATGCCATTGGTATAAGCTCGGCAGCGGTTGTCATAACACCTTCTTCAGGGGTATCAGGGTATGGTTCACCGACATCCATTTTGATACCTGCAATTACCTGTGTGTTACCAATTTTTACCTTTGCGGATCCTTCTGCTTTTAAAACGACATCAGTTTCAATTTCTATTTTTCTGTATTCATCAAATTTCCGTTCATCTGCTCGTTTACCATTTCCTGCGAGTTTGATAAGATGCTCTTTTTTGATAGTTGGCGTAATCGGCATATTTATTCACCCCCTTTATTAGAAGACTCATATTTTTCCATTATTGCTTTTTTCTGTAACTCTGAAACAGTATGACAGCCTTTTATAGCCATGTCAAGTGCTTTGTCGAATTCTTCCATTGTAAGATGACCATCCATCTGTAAAAGCAAAACTTCGCCGGTACGTGGCGATATAGCGACTGGTAAATCTGCTGCGCCATAGTTATCTTCTTCTTTACCTAGATCTAAGACTACTTGATCCTCAATTTTACCTGCTGCACAAGCTACAGGGATATCTTTCATGGGTATACCTGCATCAATTAGTGCTACAGCTGCAGCAGTCAGACCTGCGCATCTTGTGCCTGCTTCAGCGTCTAAAACCTCTATGTTTACATCAATTGATGCTCTTGGGTATTTTTCAACTAGAATAGCGTTTTCTAGAGCCTCAGATATAACCTTTGATATCTCCCGACTGCGCCTATCTGGGCCAGGTCTTTTCCGGTCATCTACACTAAAAGCAGCCATATTATACCTAGCATTTACGATGGCTCTTAGAGGGTTTTGTGTATGTCTCGGTACTGCTTCTCTTGGACCATAAACGGCTACTAAAACTTTATTGCCGCCCCATTCAAGGTAACATGATCCTTCCGCTCGATGAAGCACTCCAGCTTCGATTTTTATTTTACGTAGTTCATCAGGCTTTCTGCCATCCATTCGTTTTCCGTTTTCAAATAATTTAACATCTGATTTCATATTAGTGCACATCCTTTGCATCTTTTTTCAATAAATCTTCAATTTTATTAGTAAGACCATATGATAAAGCTTCTTCCTCTATCATTTTTATTGTATCTTTTACTTTTATTACTCCTTCGTCGGTTCCATCTATCCATATTCGCCCGTTTTGACCAACAAAAAGACGGCATTTTGTATATTTTTTTAGTAATGCTATCATCGAACCTTTTTTTCCAATAATCCTTGGCACTTTTGAGGGTTCTACGTTGATTATTTGTCCGCCTTTGATTTTATATAGATTTCTATCGTTAAGTGTAACCTGGATTTTTTTCTCTTGATCAACTTGTGATATTTTCGCCATCACGGTGTCACCAGTGTTTAGATATTTTTCTGTTTCACCGAAATCAACATCCCATGGTACTTCGTTAACATGTAAAAGGGCAGGGTATGCTGCGTTGATGTCAACAAGCCAGCTGGAAGACATTGCTTCTATTACAACTCCAATCACTAAGTCATTCCTAGCAGGGTCGTATATGCCCTTGAGTGGTATTACATTGATATATTCCTGATTCTTGTTTAGAATACCAAGGATTTCTGAATAGATTTTACCGTTTTCTATGAATGTTCCCCGTCCTGCTTTTTTTGAGTTTACATCGCCAAGAAGTTGACTGGGGATAACTATTTCTCGTTTTTCATCGGACATAAAACCATTACCCTTATCAGAATTACTTTAAAATCTTTGTGGATATATTGCCTTTTGTAGCATCATTTAATTTATCATAAAAATCATTTTGCATGCCTGCAGGGATTCTGATTATACCAATCCATGATCCATCAGATTGCCATTCCTCCCGTTCTAGTGATCCATAATTCCTTATCATCCCATATGCTTTTCCGATATGTTCTGGGGGGATTTTAATAGATATTCGAACGTTTTCCATGGAGATTGGAATAATAGGTCTTAAAGTTTCAATAATTACTTTTACCTGTTCACTAACGGGTTTAAAAGGATCAACATGGACACCAGCTTGTTCCATCGCCAACTCTATACGCTGTCGCGGATGTGGTGATTTAGTTTTCGGATCCATAGCATTCCTAGCAATTGTTTCTACGATTCTATTCTTCTTATTTTTCTGCATTTTATGACGCTGATCAGTTGTTAGCTGGATATCGCCCTTTAGGATGATTTCTTTAGCAATAGTGACCACGTCATTTGTCCCAAATTTCTCCTGAAGAGCTTCTTCAGATGCATGACTGCCTTTTTTTGAGTCTTTGAAAATAGAATCAATTGCCAGACTTTGTATTATATCGACCTCTTTTCCATCGATAACATCAGCAGCAAGATACGGGTCAACGAGTATCTCAAAATGTTCATCATTTTTTTTCAAACGAGCGATAACTGCTTCGTCAAGGCTTACCAATTCTAATTTCCTCCAATTGCCTTAGTAACATATTCCTTTGTTTTCTCAGGTGATAGGATATGAAAGTCTATAGATTTATCAACTACACCTATTTCAGTAGCATCAGGGTTAAGTTTTCCCTCTGTCCCCTTGTGAAGGGCTTTTATTGCCATATCAATGGCTTCATCCATGTTAAGGCCCTCTCTGTAGTTACTCTCAAAATAGCTCATTGCACCATTACGACCTGATCCCTCGCTACTTGCTTTGTATTCCATGAGTGCCCCTGATGGATCCGTGGAGAATAAACGCGGTCCAGAGTCATCTACACCTGCTATAAGAAGTGCTGTCCCAAAAGGTCTTACTCCTCCATACTGTGTATAGGTTTGTTTGAAATCACAGATTCTTTTAACTAATGTTTTAACCTGGATTTTTTCATTATATGTTATCTCGTTTATCTGTGCATCCAATCGTGCTCTGTCAATTAAAGCCCTTGCATCTGCTACAAGACCCGATGTAGCACAGCCAAGATGATTGTCAATTTCAAATATTTTCTCAATTGATCCAGGTTCTACTAGACGAGAGGAAATACGTTTATCAACAATTAAAATAACACCTGTTTTATATTTTATAGCAACTGTTGTAGTCCCTCTTTTTACTGCTTCTCTTGCGTATTCAACCTGAAATAGTCTTCCATCAGGTGAGAAGACTGTGATTGCTCTATCATATGCCATATTTGCTGGTTGCATTTTTTTAATTCACCTCGATTTTTTTTATCCTATAATTTACTCCTACAAATAATCTGATTTTTTACACAGAATACACTTATTGGGTATATACTTTGTGTTAATACTTTTTAATAATTATTTAACACCCCTTTTTTTCTTTCCAGAGTATTTTATGAATTTGAAGACCTAATTTTACGTTTAAACCATCTCTTATGATCCATTCTGCTAGGATCTGAGGTTTAAAACCCCATACAGGTTGGAAAAAAATAGAGCATTTTGGTTTATGTTTTGACAGTATTTTTTTTGCATATTCGTAGTCTTTTTTGTCTTTTATTACAAATTTTAGTTGATCTTTTTTTTCTAGTTTTTCTATGTTTTTAAAATTGTTTTTCTCATTCATCTTGGATGAAGGGCATTTTATATCCATGGAGATTATCAGATTTTTTTTGCTGATACTGCTGTTTAGGGGTATGCTACCATTGGTTTCAAGGCAGATTTTATAACCTTTTTTTGCAAGAACGTCTATTAGTTTTTGAGTTTCAGTTTGTAATAATGGTTCTCCCCCAGTTATACAAACATGTTTACATGGATATTCGCTGATCTTTTTTATAATTAAGTTAATAGGGATTTTTTTTCCTTTTTCATATGCATATTTTGTGTCGCAATATGTGCATCTTAGATTACATCCTTGTGTTCTTATGAATATGTTTGGTAAACCTGTCCATTGTCCTTCTCCTTGTATGGAGTAGAATATTTCGTTGATGTTCATATATGATATTGATCAGAAATTACTAGTTTAAAACATTTGCTATTAGTTTTCACCTGCATATTCACCTGCATATTCACCTGCTAATAAAGGTAATAAGTTAGATACTTATTCATTAGTATTAATACGTAATAACATCGTTGTATATGTGGATGGGATGTAAGATGGAAAGAATGCATTATTCTTTATCAAAGAATAAATTTGCTTCTATTGGTATTGGTGCTATGGTTGTTTTTATTGCAATGGTTCTTGTTGCTGGTATTAGCGCATCTGTACTTGTACAAACCAGTACCAAGTTAGAAACACAGTCTATGGCTACTGGTTCGGAAACAACCTCTGAGGTTTCTACGGGTATAGCTGTTTTTAATGTTTTAGGTAATGCAACCTCTGGTCAGGATATTGATAAGATTGCTGTAGGGCTCAGGCCAAGAGCAGGCTCTGGTGATATAGACATAGCAGAAATTTATGTGGAACTCTCTGATAAAAATAAAAAAGTTGTTTGTACTTATAATTCATCGTTTTTCCTTGCGCCAACTGGTCAGGATGATATGTTTAACGCTAATGTTTTCCCAGATGATAACTTTGGATATGGGAACCATTGGAGTTCTGATGGTACCGAGTTTGGGGTTCTAGTAATCGAGGATTATGATGACTCAATTTCTTCTAGCACAGTTGTTGTTATGAACAGGGGAGATAGGGTTTATCTTTGTTTTAATACAACTGCTATCTATAATAACATAGCTGAGAGAACAGATATATGGGGTTTGGTTGTACCTGAAGTCGGTGGTTCTGGAATAATTGAATTCCAAACGCCTTCTACTTATTCAGATAATGTCATGGAGTTACAGTAAAAGCTATGGTGTGCCTGCTGAGAGGCAAACATAGTAACAGGAGTAATCTTGGGTAAAATATTCTGGAGTTTTACTGGTTTTATTTTGTGTGTTTTAAATAGAAAAGTATATAAATGCTACGTGTATACATGTTGCAAGATAACGTGCTACATAATAGCACAATATTGGGGGTAAAAAAACATGAATAAAAAAACCAAGAAAAAATGGATGGAAATCATTACGATATTGATAGCTCTGTTGACTATTTGCGCTTGTTTTCCCGCAAACGCTAAGTTACAAAAAATTAATTCAGAAAACATAACTAACAATGACATAAGACTAAAAGTGCATGTTATAAGTAAGAGTAATGGTAGAGATTTACCTCTTGCTTTAGTATGGTTTAATCACAATTATGGTGTTTTTAATTGTCACACAAATCTGAAGGGAATTGCAGATTTCACAGATGTTTCTCTGGGTATAGAAAGTACTACCTTGGATATCAGAGTTAGCAAATGTGGTTTTTCTACTGAATGGATTGAGGTAACTTTACATCCAAGTCCTAATCCAACGACTGTTACAATAGAACTAAAACCTATGGTTATAAACAAAGCTGATACCGTTGAATACACTTTGGAAATATTTGGAATAAAAAATATGGGAGAGTATACAGTTCAACTATCTACGGAAGAAGACACTTCGCTACAAAATTTAATTAATAGTTTTAAGAATGATTTAGCCAATGTTAAAGATCGGAAAGAAACAATAACGATATTTAAGAATATGATTGAATCATTGGATCAATTTGGCCTGTTTCCTGAAGAGATTAGTATTGAGGATTTACAGAATTTGGTAACTAAACCTGTTGCAAAGACTTGCTCACGAAGCTTGTTAACTTCTAATACACTATTTGGAGCAAATCAGGCAAGTAATAGCGATGTTGAATCTGCTGAAAACAGGAATTGTTTAATTGCTGGAAGGGCAAACTGTGTCAGTTTTTTAAGAACTCTCATCAAATCAGCACAAATTACATTTGGATATGTCCGACATAGGGCGTACGCAGGTATTCATTCATCTTCCGGCTGGATTCACACTGATGGAGAAAATGGCATAAAAAAATGGGAAGGAAATTTTATGGGAGAACTTGGAACAAATTGGTGCGAATATTGCGATCTTTTTAGAGGTGTAGAGGGTTTTAAAGGAATAAGGATAGGAAATTCTGGTGAAGATTCTAGTGTTTATTATGCTCGCATCTTTTTAGGCTCTGCTCTGAATGTAAAAATAGGTCCAGATCCCTGGGATAAAGATACTGAACAACATAGAACCCAACAAAATAGAAATTTACAATTAACTAATTTATTGTTAAACAGTATAAAAACAAGGTTTATTGATAAATTTCTACCTATTTTTTTAAAAATATAAATCGTGTTAATAAATAACATGGGCCTGCTGAGATTTGAACTCAAGTCTATGGCTCCCGAAGCCACAAGGATACCAAGCTACCCCACAGGCCCAAGAATATTTTTAAACATTAAAATAACGAAATAGATAAAATATGTTTTTAAAAAATAAAAAATTATTTTATTTCAAATTTTTAAGTAGTTTACCAAATTTTTGGTATTTATCTTCAAGGATTTTTGCAGATTCAACTAGGGCATCCTTCGCGGTTAATGATCCATCGGTTTCAAAACTAAATGTTACATTTGTAGGATCTCTTTTTATTGTGATAAAATCAATTTTTTCCTTTTCGATATATGATTCAAATACGGGTATTTTTCCAAGTTCTTTAACTATGATTTTGTCGCCTTTCATTTCAACAAGGTTTTTTGGTAATTTACGGATGAAATTTTCGAGTTCACTTGTTCTTTTCTTATCATATTCGATTATTGGATCCATCCTATATGAAGGTGCTATTACTGCTTGCCATTTTGCATGTTTACTTCCCAGTCCTAGAACTGCTTCTACTTCCAATATAAGTCTCTGATCGCCGTATAGTTTCACTATCGGTATTTTATCCTCGGTTATAGCCCATGATTTCTCCTCTGGTTGAAGATCCCCTGAATATACTGTTCCTTCTCCTTCTTTGCTTAATGTGTATCTTACTGTACAGTTGGGGCATCCTTTTCCCTTACAGACACATTCATCTCTGAATGAAAGCAGGCTTAGATCTGTTGGTATAGGTATTAAACCTACTCTGTGAGCGATTATTTCATCAAAAAGAGCACTGGTATTGTCATATATTATTACATCCTTAACAGCAAGTTTTGGAAGATAAGCAAGCATTATTCTACGTAAAGAGTTCACAAAATATGGTTGTGTTCCCTCTATTCTTATAACAGCTTTTTTAGGTTTAAGTTCTTTTACTTCAACTTTCATTTGTTATGTCACCTTTAGATTCTTCTGCCACGTCTTCCGCCTTTTTTACGGCAACCATCATGTGGAATTGGTGTAACATCCTCGATTTTCCCTATTTTTAGACCGCTTCTAACAAGTGCTCTGATCGCTGCTTGTGCACCTCTCCCAGGTGTTGTCCCCTTGTTTCCACCTTGACCTCGTACTTTAACGTTTACTCGGTCTATTCCTTTTTCACGTACTGAGTCAGCGACAACTTGTGCTACTTTCATAGCGGTGTATGGTGTTCCTTCGTCTTTTGCTGATTTAGTTACCATGCCACCTGAGCATCGTGCTATTGTTTCAGCGCCTGTTAAATCTGTGACAGTAATTATGATATTGTTAAAAGAGGCAAAGATATGTGCGACTCCTATTCTTCCCATTTTTATTTCTCTCCTTCTTCTTTCTTTTCTTCAGATGGTTTTTCTTCTTTTACCTCTGATTCATCTGGTTTTTTTTCAGGTTGCTCCTCTGGTTTCTCATGGTTTTTTTCTGAAGTCCCCTCTGTTTTTTCTTCTTGTTTTTCTGTCTCTTCAGTGTTTTTCTCTTTTAATGGTGGTTTTTCTCCTTTTTCCTCTGTTGTTTCTGGTTTTGCAGGTTTTTCTGTTTCTTTCTTCTCAGGTTCAGGCGTTTTTTCCTCTTTTGATATCTCAGGTTTTTCTTCTTTTTTTATCAATGATTTAAAATCTGCTCGTGGTCGAGCAGGATGCATTCCGTCATTTAATGGTGAGTCAAAAGTATAACCTAATTCTTCTTCTTCATTTGTTGCAACCATATAGCCTGGTACAGTTACACGTCTTTCACCAATTGCTATATGCCCATGAGATATCAGTTGTCTTGCTTGAGTTGGTGTGTTAGCAAGTCCTTTCAAATATGTAAGTGTTTGAAGTCTACGTGATAATATAGACTCGATATCTAAAGCTAGAACATCATCAAGTGACGATTTTGATGGTAGTATATTCATTCTATTAAGACGCATTAGAAGTTGTTCACTTTCTTTTTTACTTTGTACATCACCAGTGGCAACACTGGCAAGTAGTTCTCTTGCTTGTGTACGATATCGTCCTAAACGTGTTTGAGCCTTCCATATTTCTCTCTTGTTTTTTAAACCATATTTTTTTGTCAGCTCATTTTCTTGTTTAATCCGATCCTCTTGCCAGGGATGACTCGGTGTTTCGTATTTTTTCCTGGAAAACTTTGGTTTGCCCATAAATATCACAAATCATTATCCTTTTACTTGTGGTTGCTCTCTCTTTTTTGATACTCCAAGTGCTAACCCTTTTCGGTTGTTTGCTCTTGTTCTCTGTCCTCTAACTGGCAACCCTCGCTCATGTCTAATGCCTCTGTATGATCTAATTTTTTTCATAATGTTAATTTCGTCTCGCAGTCTCATTTCAATTTCTGAGCCTATAAGATGAATATCTTGCCCTGTCTCTGAATCTTTTCGATGATTTAGCATCCAACTAGGGGCATTGTTTTGGAAATTATCAATGGTTTTTTGTAGTTTTTCTATTTGAGCATCTTTTAATTTCCCGATTTTCATGGATCCATCTATCCCAGCTTCATCGTTTATAAGTGTTGATATGTGTAATCCTATTCCTTTTATTGTGGTTAATCCATGTAGTACGTTTTTTTCACCATCTATGTCTGTGTTCGAGATACGTACTATATATTTAAAATCAGGATCTTTTTCATGTTTTTTCTTTTCTTCTTTCTTAGCAGGTGTTTTTTCTTTTGTTTTTACTGGTTTCCCCTCTGGTTCTTCTTCCGTTTGTTTTGTTTCTGTTGTTCCTCCATCTTTTAATGATTCTTCAGAGGATTTGTTCGATTCTTCTTCTACGTTCCCCGTTTGTTCTTCTTGTGTTTCTTCTACTTTTTCTTCTTTGATTTCTTCTGAAGGTTTACTGGGTTTCTCTTCATTCGCTTTTGGTTCATCTGTCAATTTTATTACCTCGGCATATTTTATAATAATATATTACTATATTTTATAAGGTAAAGTACTGCCAATAATAAAAGAAGCTATATTTAAGCGTTTAGGGAGGTTAAAATCTATATTTTTCTTAATTTTTTTACCGTAATTCATTTATGCTTTAATTGTATCCATTCACTGTGTTGATATATTATGCCAAAGACTCATTGGACAAAAATAGAGGAAGTAATCTCTGGTAAAAAAACAAATGAAACGGTTAACATCCGTGGTTGGATCTACCGTACTCGTAGCAGTGGCAACATTGTTTTTGCGGTTATCAGAGATTCAAGTGGAATATTACAAGCGACTTTTAAAAAAGGTAATCTCCCAGATTCAGAGTTTGATGATGCTAAGAAAGCTCTTATCGAATCTTCTCTTAAGGTTACGGGTGTTGTTAAGAAAGATGAACGAGCTCCTGGCGGCTTCGAACTTCAGGTTAATAATGTGAGTTTTGTTAATTTTGCTGAGCCGTTTCCAATTGTTAAAGATCAAAGCCCTGAGTTCCTTCTCGATCAACGTCATCTTTGGCTTCGTTCTCAAAAGCTTTCATCAATTCTAAAAATCCGTTCGACTATTGTCGGTGCTATTCATAAGTTCTTCCGTGATAATGGTTACTATGAATTTGATGCTCCAGTACTACAACCTAGTCAATGTGAAGGAGGGTCAACCTTGTTTGAGGTTAAATATTATGAAAACAAAACATATCTTTCTCAATCATGGCAGCTTTATGCCGAGGCTGCAGTTTTTGCTCTTGAAAAAGTGTATAACATGGGTCCTACTTTCCGTGCAGAAAAAAGCAAAACCTCCCGTCATCTTTCTGAGTTCTGGATGGCTGAAATGGAAGCAGCATGGGTGGAGTTACATGATGTAACAGAGGTTGCGAAGGATGAAATAAAATTTATTATCAAAGAAGTCCTGAAAAACAACAAACATGATTTAGAGATTTTAGGTCAAGATATTAAAAAATTAGAAAAAATCTCAAATAGTAATTTTCCAACGATTACTTATACAGACGTATTAAATATTTTAAAAGAAAAAGAAAACATGGATGTCGAATGGGGTAAGGATCTGCGGACTATTGAAGAAGAAAAACTTATGAAACATTTTGAAACACCTGTTGTTGTAACAAATTATCCTTTAGAAATTATGGCTTTTTATAAACCACCTGATCACAAAGATCCTAAGACTGCTCTTTGTTTTGACATGATAGCACCTGAGAGCTATGGTGAAATAGTTGGGGGTTCTCAGCGAAGCCTTGATATTGAAAATATGAAACAAAGACTTCAAGATTCGGGAGAAAAAATTGAGAACTATCAATGGTATTTTGATCTCCGGCGATATGGTTCTGTTCCCCATTCAGGTTATGGTGTAGGAGTAGAACGAGTTGTAGCCTGGATCTGTGGGATAGACAATATTAAGGATGCTATTCCGTTTCCCCGTACGATCCTAAGATTTAGACCCTGAAAAGTGAATAATTAATGAGAATCAATAAACATGTGATAATATCTGGCAGAGTTCAAGGTGTATGGTTCAGAGCTAGTACGAAACAGAAGGCCAGTCAACTAGGTTTGACCGGTTGGGTTAGAAATACGAATGATGGGTGTGTTGAAGCTGTTTTCGAAGGTGAAGAAACACTGGTAAAAGAAATGATCGAATGGTGTCAACATGGTCCACCTCGCGCCAATGTTGAAAACGTAGAAATAAAAGATCAAAATCTAACAGATTCGTATAATGATTTTACAATAAAACATCAAAGATAGTTGTTAAAAGCTTTTACCAATGAATCATTAAATCCTATTAGCATAATTTTTTCGAATTTATTTTCATATTCTTTTGCAACGTTTATCATTACTCTTGCTGCATCGTTTTCTGATACACCACCAACACCTGTACCCATACCTGGGACCGCTATTGTTTTAATTTTTAACTCTTCTGCTTTTTTAAATGCTGCACAGATAGCAAGCTGAACATTATCAGATCCTATTCTCATAGCAGGCTGTTTCATCGTCGGTGCATGAATAACAAATTTACATGGTAAACTACCAGCGGTTGTAACAACAGCTTGCCCAACATTAATCGGTGCTTTAGAAACTGCTTCCTTTTCAATTTCTACCCCACCTACTTTTTTTATAGCACCAGCTACACCGCCACCCATATATCCATAAGAATTTGCTGGATTAACAATAGCATTGCAAGGAACCTTTGTTATATCATCTTTTTTAACAATTATAGTCATAAAAAGTAGTTTATTCCTCTTTTTCTTTCTTTTTCTTCTTCTTTTCAAGTTTTTTTTCTTTTTTTTTCTTTTTTTCCTCTGCAAGTTCTTCTTGATGTCTTTTTTCCCTTGTAATTCCACCTTGTAATACTCTCATCCGACTATCCATCGCACGGATTTTTTCCTCTATTTTTTTCCTTTTAATATTGAATTCCGCACGTGTTATTTTATTTGCATCAAATTTTTCTTTTAACCCATCGATTTTTTGTTTTTCACTATCTATTCCTTTTTGTTTTTTTTCAATATTGCGCTCCAAGCGTTTTATGAAACTCATATTATTCACCCCATAGTTCTTTCCTATGTGCTTCAAGGGTATTATTTTCCTTACCTAAATATTCTGCGAAAGTTTTCACATACTTTTTTCCTTTTTTATAAGGCTCTGGGAAAACCTCTTTGTATTTTTTGTCACGTAACAGATGATGATCTAGTATTATATCACATTTAAGTGTTTCAATTATTTTTACCAGGTTTTCTGATGCATCTTGAAGGCTTTGCATGCTGAATTTCCATCCTAAAAAGATCGTTGGAGGACCGTCCACTATTAGCAGATCAGGTTTTTGTTTTATTATGTAGTCCGTGGCGTTTTTTGTAACTGGTCCTTGTACATCAGATGCATGTAGTATCCTTTTTTTCCCATCGTCAACAGTGGTCATTATGACATACCCTAATCTGACGTTTTCTGGTCCATGGAAAAAAGGTGGTGAAAAAATTATGTGTGTATCTCCGATTTTGTGTTTTGAGTTATCAGAGTAGGTTAATTCACATATATTTTCAATATTTTGTTTGAAATCTGTTCCGCGTTGCTTTTGTGACTTGTTAATGTTTTTTGAAATATCTTTTGCAAAAATTTTTTTTCCTTTGTAAAATTTTCCTTCGGGATCATAATGATCATAGTGGTAATGGGATATTGTAAGTATGTCGCATTTTTTTGCGAGTTCTGCTATTTTGTTTTTTGTTTGAAATAGTGCTTCTTGTTCTTTTTGATGTGGTGGAAGTCCATATCTTTTTGGTCCTAATGCTGCGGATGGGTCGATTAATATTTTACAGTCTTTGGTTTCTATGTATGTTGCCATTGATCTTACACCGAGTGAATCTGATGATATTGGTGCTATTTTCATTGTTTTTCCATAGTGTTAAAAGTTTGACGAAATAAAAATATATCTAAAGGGAATTTTTTAAAAACGTTTTTTCTGTGATTTTCTTAGAAAAAATGTGGTTTTTCTATTTTTATTTTATCTATATTTGGATAGAATGTTATTGACTCATCACAGTTGTCGCAATAGAATTCCACGATTATGGTTTTATCTAGTCTTCTGATCGGAATTCTTTTCATTTGAGCTCCGCATTTGGAGCATTTTTGTTCCATATTCATATTTTTATCCAGTGTAATATTTATAATTAGTAGTATATAAACATATTGTTTAAAAACATCATTTTTATAGGAAAATCATCTATTAAAAAGGGTATCGCCCTGATAAACAATCTTAAAAACCCTATGATATGGAATCATAGCACTGTTGGTTTCCATAAACGATTTATGTAATTTTACTATCTCCCCTCCAGATATAATCATTGTATCATTGGGTGCCCCACGGTGAACATACCATATTTCAGCATCCTCAATTTTTAGATTCTTTTTCCATTTCATCTTGTTTAAAATAAGCCTTGGATTCATTTTACCTTAGATATTCAGAATTTTGCAATGTCATTTTCATATGACTATTTCCATCCCCTTCAACTATGGTCTCATGACCCGGATAAATATTAAGAACATCAAGCTTTGACAGTCTTTCAATAGATTTTCTAAGTTGACCCGCATCTCCACCTGGGAAATCATATCTACCAAATGAACCAAATGGAAAAACAGTATCACCAGAAACAAGAGATTTACTTGATCTACTATATAAACAAAGACTGCCTGGGGTATGACCGGGCGTGTGAAAAACAGTAAATGTTTCATCCCCGATTTTAATAGTATCTCCCTCTCTGAGTTTAACATCCACATGGATATTAGGCATTGTTGACCCTAGCATAATCGCGAAATCACTCTTTCCATGCTCAATTTTATCAGATGCTTTCTCATGAGCAATAATCTTAGCTTTACCATTTGTCATTTCATGTATTTTTTTAACCCCTCCACAATGATCAAAATGTTCATGTGTAAGAATTATTTGCTCAATTTCTTTAGGATCAACATATTTTTTGATATTCTCAGAAACATACTCCTGATGTAAACCCGTTCCAGTGTCAATAACCGTTTTTATTTTCCCATCTATCACATAAACATTAGAATCATAATCAATGCCATAGATACAATAGATTTTCATGATCCAAATAATCATTTTATTTTTGATAAAGTCTTCGTATAATTTTTTATTTAAATAGCTTTGGTGGGTTAAAAATGAAAAACGTCATCTCTCCACTACTTGTGCTGTTGCCACTTTCATCATAAACCTTTGCCTCAATATTATGCTTCAAAAAAGCAGGGTCATCAAATTTCCAAATAAAAGGTTTCTCTGTAAGAGTCTCCTTTAGTTTACCATTCACATAAAACTCTGCCTTAGTTACTTTTTCATCATCAACATCAAGTTTCAACGGTCCAAAGATTATTGGTTTAAAAAATGGAATAATTTTTTTATTTTTAAAATAAATAAAACTTTCAAAGGTAATGTTTTTATATCTTTTTAATATGAAAATTGCAAAAATTATTGAAATAACTATTCCTATGATTATCCAAATGGTTAGAAGTGGAGAACCCACTGCTTCTTCTTGATAATATGATTGATAATTAAAAATTGGCTCAGGGTCAACAACATTGATATTTCCGTAATCATCTTCAACCTTGATAAATAATCTATATTCTCCATCTTCAAGGTTTGAAGGTGGTGTGTATGTGAAGGTTTTTTCATCTATCCATACTATATCACCAGTGATGTCGTCTATCCAAGCATAATCGTTACCAATGTCATTAAATCTAAAAAATTCTGCGTCTAATACATAAACTGGAACATCATATGTTATTGTCAACGTGGGGTTATCTACATTGATATAACCGTTTTCTGGTGGCGAAAATGTTGGATCACCTAATGTTGGCGGGGTGCAGCTATATGTGATCTGGTATTCTACATCAGGATCGTCTAATACATAAACCTTGCTACCAACTCGGTACACTTTGTCACTATCGATTGATGTACCATTTCTTGTTACAGAGATGATACCAGTTATTTCATAGTTGTTGATATCAGTTCGACCAGGATCCGATACCTTCAGATAAATCCATCCCTCTGTTTTATTCAATGTTACATTTGCAGTTACATGGTTATTATCATCAGGTTCTGTAATATTTGATAATATACCTTCTAAATATGTTATCAATACAATTTCATCTGTTGTAGTGTTCCACAAAAAAGATGGTATATTACTGTTTTGGCCAATTATGTATATCAAAAAAACAATGTCACCATAGATGTCAACGGTCCCGGTATGGGTTACGTCCAATTGATTGTTCGGATCGACAAAAAGGTCAACAGTTGAATCACCATTTGTGTCTAACCCATAGAATAATGCTGTTAGGTTTACATTGTACAGGTTTTCTATCTGGTTCATTGTCGCTGATGATGTTGTCACTTGTGTATATTGTAGTATAAGCGCATATGTTGTAACCGTGTGTGTTTTTCCATCGTTGTCTGTTGCTATGAGTGTGATCGTGTAGTTTCCATTGGTTGAATAAGCATGTTCAACAGTTTGCCCTGTTCCATCTGTTCCATCACCAAACGTCCATGCATAACCACTGATACTGCCATCTAGGTCAAAGCTTTGTGATGCATCGAAGGATATTTCATAGGCTACTATACCTGTGTACGGTCCACTATGATTGGCAAATGGTTTCTGTGTGTCATTTTCATTCCCGGAGGGATCTGTTGCTGTTATTATGCAATATATTAAGTTGACATCTTCTGCTAGGTTTATCACTTTTTCATAGTAGTTACTACTTTTTTTATCCATTGTTGCTGTTTGATGAGTGCCTCCTTCTTCCCAGTATTCAATGCCGACATCAGACACTTCTGCGTTATCAGTGATTGTTGCCCCAACAGTATAAGTTTTTATCACACCGTCGTCAGAATATTCTTTTTTATCAATAGTTATCGTTGGTGCTATGTTATCTGTTATTGTCACCGTGCTTTGAGATGTTGTTCTGGAGTTTCCCCAATGATCTTCAGCGTAAATTGTGTAAACAAGGTTATCAGTCGTGTTATCAAGCTGTACGTTTATTTGAAAATAATTACCAGCAGTGTTTACCATGGTATAATTTGCACCATGGTTTCCATGGCTCCAATGGACTTTAACAGTTAATGCTGAAGCGCTATCCGCGTCATCTGTAACTGTAGCATTAAAGCTAAAAGTCTGAGAGGGGTAACCAGTTGATGCAGAATTATCAGTAATGCTTGGTGGTGTACCCTCAGTTATGTAAAATGTACCTGAGCTTGAATCAGCCCAGTTTCGGGGGTCTTTCACTGAAAGAGAATATGTGTATGTTCCAAGTGTTGAGTATTGTTGATTACAGTAAAATGTTGAACCGGTTCTGTTTTGATATATCGAAAAATTACTAGTTTGACTATTTGGATCAAGTATGTATAGATATACATCTCTTATATCGACATTGTCTGTTGCTGATATGGAGATGTAGACGTAACCTCCCGCTGTTTGTGTAGATGGGGAGACATGGGGGGAACCTACAACAGGGATGGTTACATCAAGTATAGCACCATAGTCTCTATTTGATCCATATATCGTAAAAGAACTATCAGCAATACCATTGCTATCGCTATCTATTGCTCCTTCACTGACTTCATCATAATTGCCCCAATAATTACCAAAAATATATGATCCACCGACAATGTTAGTCCCACTAGCCATAGTGGTATTCCAATGGTTTTTGCTAATACTTTTATCACTTCCATTGTAGAAATTGCTATGTATATAGTTATTATAAATTAGATTATTAATTGTGAAGTAATCGAGATAAATCCCATATCTTGAATTACTCGATATTTCATTTGTATGTATTGAGTCATTTGTAGAGTTTGACAGTCTTATTCCATCTTTTGTGTTACGGTTAATTGTGTTTCCTGTTATTATGTTGTTATCATCAGCAAAGAGAAATATACCATGTTCAGAATTACTGTTTACAGTGTTAGTCTGTATCGTGTTATTTGATCCGACTATCATAATTCCATATTGGGTATTCGTAGATATTGCGTTGCTTTGAAATGTGTTTGAACTTGAGTTCTCTAACCTTATACCACTGTCACTATTACCATAAATGTCATTGTTGTAGATGGTGTTGTAGTCACAGTGATCGTTTAAGAAAATCCCATTATATGTGTTACTTGTTATGTTATTGTTTCTGATGTTGTTACTATCTGATGTTTCATTTAAGAATATCCCATTTAGGCTGTTTGACTGTATAGCTGTGTTGTTTTCTATATCGTTGCTTGAGGAATTATAAATGAATAACCCATGGGTGTTGCTTGTTATAGTGTTATATGTGACCTGATTGCTATCTGAATGATTCATGTATATTCCAACACCACTGTTACTTGTTATGATGTTATCATAAATTATGTTGCTATCACAATTGTTAATTAATATACCATTTTTTCCACTGGTGATTCTGTTATCTGTTATTATTGCATTCCCAGAGTTTATCGATATACCAGAGTTATTTGAAACACTGCCACTGTCCCTTATCGTGAAATGACTAACGTTCACATATGATGCTAAAATATTGATCACATCATTACTGTCCCCACCATCAATGATTGTTGTATCCTGATCTTCGCCAAATAAATCAATTTGATGAGTAATCGTTATCGACCCCTGATATGTACCAGCGTATACAACAATTCTATCACCCGATGTAGAATTACTAATAGCATCCTGTATTTTATCAAAATGATCAACAAGCCATCCTGGGGTGTTACTATTGTAATCATCATCAACATAGAACTTAGGAAAAACTGATGCTTCACATGTTTCAATATCATAAACTAATATGAAACATGATAGTAGCATGATAACCACAATTAAACCTGAAATACCCTTAGGTGTCATCCCATCTGCCTGCATATGCAATTGCATAATTAGGATACATTATTACATTAAAAAGATTCCTATAATTATAATAGAAAATGGGCCTGCCCGAATTCGAATCGGGGTCCATGGCTCCCAAAGCCACGAGGATAAACCAAGCTACCCCACAGGCCCAGTCAGGTCTTTGGTAACATAATTCGATATTTAAAAATATTTATGAAATACTAACATGTTACAGGAATTATGGAATTCAACATTAAAAACCCATTGCATATTTTTGCTTTGATCCTGTTAATCATCACAATAGTTGTAATTATCATTATGCCCATGCTTTCCTTTTTTGGTATTTTACCCTCAACTCAATCAGCTGATATACAACAAGTTTATGAATCTGGTGGCTTGCTGCTAGAGATTTTCTCGTTAGCATTTCAACTTGTGATTGTAATAGGGTTACTTGTTTTAATTCCGTTTTTATGGTACATCCTAGTAAACAACTGCAAAATTAAAGAGATTTTTAGCAGATTGAAACTAACCACTGAGAATATTGATAATGCTTTTTTATGGGGTTTTCTTGCTGCGATTTTGATTTTTGTGGTTTTTTTTGTTATAGAACTACTACTGATTAGTATAGGCACTGATCCAAATGAACTGGGGAATATCCAAGATTTAGAACAGTTTTTTTCCCCTGTATCTTTATTTCTACTTATAGCTATTCAACCCGTTGCAGAGGAAATATTCTTCAGAGGTTTCCTATTTGATAAAATTGACTCCTTCGCAGGAGCTAATATTGCAATTTTTGTCACTGCGTTCTTATTTGGTATTGCTCATATGTCTTATCAGAAACTCTACCCCGTTATCTTCCCGATGATCATGGGTGTTTTCCTTGGATATATCGTTGTTAAAACAAAAAATTTGTATGCTGCTATTACTGCTCATGTTCTTTTTAATATTACAAGTTTTATGTTGTATTTCCTTGCGAAAAATTTAATTTGAGCCGTAGTTTTATAAAGCCTTTATTTATGCTGATATAAAAAATCATATGATTTACTGTGATGTTTATGGAAAAACAAAGAACGTTTGTGATGGTTAAACCTGATGGTGTGCAACGTGGTCTTGTTGGAGATATTGTTGGTCGTTTTGAGAAAAAGGGTTTGAAGATTGTTGCTATGAAAATGGTGTCAGTCGATCGTGGTCTTGCTGAGAAGCATTATGGTGTTCATAAGGGTAAACCATTTTTTAAACCCACAGTGAAGTATATTATGAGTTCTCCTGTGGTTGCTATGGTTCTTGAGGGTTTTAATGCTATTGATCTTGTTCGTAGTATGATGGGTAAGACTAATCCTCAGGATGCTCATATGGGTACTATCCGTGGTGATTATGGTCAGTTTATTGGCCGTAATATTATTCATGGTTCTGATGGTTCAGATACTGCTGAGTTTGAAATAAACCTATGGTTTAAACCTGAGGAGATTTCTAATTACAAGCGTATTGATGAGTATTGGCTTACTGAATAAAATTGATTTTTATCCGTTGATTTTAAATTGCTGAATGTTATACAGCTTTAGCATATGACTTTTGACAGAAAAACTCTAGTTATACCAGAGGGTACTAAGTTTGAGGAGCACCTTATTGTTACAAAGGGTGACGTGGTAATTGGTGATCGTTGTCTTATCCAGTTTGGTATTAAAACAGATGGTCGTATTTTTATTGGTGAACATGTTATAATCGATGGAGATCTTGAAGCATCTGATGATGTCCGTGTGGATATTTTTTCTAGGATCGGTGGTAATGTTAAGAGTGGCGGTAATGTTTATTTTGCTGAGAAAGTAAAGGTTGGGGGCAAGCTTTCTCTTAATGGCGATCTCGATGTTGGTGACAGTGTTGATATAGATAAAGGTTTTGAAGCTAAGGGTTGGATAAATATTCGTAGCCCAATTCCAGTGGTTATATATATTTTTATATATCTTATGCAGTTGTTGAAAATTGGACACAGCGAAGAAATCGACAGAATACTCAAAGAAATCGAAGAAAACGAGGGGGACACTATACCCATCTCTGAAACCTTCCTGTTCATACCAAATAACAGCATCATCGGTGTTCAAAAATCCAAGGTAGATTTTAACATACATATCGGTAAAAAATCATATATACTTGGAAACTATGATATCAAAGGAAATGTGTTCGTTGAGGATAACTCCACGATTTATGGCACAATCAAATCTACAGGTAATGTTTTCTGTGGAAATAAAACCAAAATCCAAGGGAATATTACTTCCGGTAAGGATGTAAAAATTGACGAGAACGCCAGCATTGGAGGTAACATTTCGGGGGAAAAAATTATTTTATCAAAAAACGCATCTGTTAATGGAGAGCTTTTCGCAAAAAATGGCATCTCTTTTATGTCTCCCTCAGAGAGTAATGCTGAGGAGAAACTCACGCGGTTTAGCACCAATGCAGAATTTGTTGATGAAGTTGAGGATATTTTGGAGTAAAAAACCATGGGAATGCAAATTGGAATAGTTGGCAAACCCAACGTTGGAAAATCCACTTTTTTCAATGCAGCCACTGAGGCCCATGCTGAAATAGCAAACTACCCGTTTACTACAATTGATGCAAACCGCGGTGTCATGTATGTGGGTAAACCCTGTCCGTGTAAAGAGTTCAACGTTAAATGTACACCCCATAACTCAAAATGTGTAAATGGAACACGTTTTGTACCAATTGAAGCTATTGATGTAGCAGGTCTAGTACCAGATGCTTGGAAAGGAAAAGGCCTTGGTAACAAATTTTTAGATGATCTACGTCAAGCCCATGCACTTATACATATAGTAGATGCATCAGGTGGTACAGATGCCGAGGGTAGACCTTGTGGAACCGGGAATTATGATCCTCTCAAAGATGTTGATTTCCTTGAAAAAGAAATAACATATTGGTTTAATGATATCATCAAAAAAAACTGGGAAAACATTGCACGAAGCTGTGAACTCGAATCAAAAAAGATATCTTCCATGCTTGCAGAAAAACTCACAGGCTTAGGAATTACTGAAGAACACATCAATAAAGCAATAAAAACTCTAAACCTAGACACTGAAAAACCATCCAAATGTTCAGAAAACGAACTATTGGAACTATCAAAACATTTAAGGAAAACCAGTAAGCCAATGCTTATAGCATTTAACAAATGCGATATTGCCTGTGATGAATTAACAGCAAAGGCTGATGTTCTTAGAAAAAAAGGATACATCGTGGTTCCAACTAGTGCCGAATCAGAACTAGCTCTTTCTAACGCTGCAAAAAAAGGTTTAATCCAGTATAAACCTGGTGATAACGATTTTAAAATATTAAAAGAATCGGAATTAAACGAAAAACAACAGAACGCCCTAACTTACATTAAAACCAATGTTTTACAAAAATTTGGATCCACAGGAATACAAAAATGCATTGAAGAAGCCGTCAAAATGCTAGATCTAATCGTAGTTTACCCCGTGGAGGATGAAACACATCTAACTGATAAAAACGGCCGAATTCTGCCCGACGCTTACTTCATGGAAAAGAAAAGCAACGCTAAAGATCTCGCATATAAAGTACATACTGACCTAGGTGACCATTTCATTAGAGCAATCGATGCTAGAACACATCGTATCATAGGTGCTGATACCGAGTTAAAAGACGGTGATGTAATCAGAATAGTATCAGATGCATAAGCACTATTTTAAAACTCCCTCTTTTCCACATTTCGGACATTTAATATTAGTTACACCATCGATTTTTTTCTCTACAATAAAAACATGTTTGCATCCCGGGCATCTGACATTAAATTTTTTTGTAATAAGAGTCCTTTCTTTAGCTTGCTCTTCAATTTGTGTTTTTTCCTCAATCTTTGCTGGTTTTACTTCCTCAGATGAAATATCAATCTCTTTTCCTTTTTCTGCACCTAAATTATTTGGTTTTTCAACTTTTTGCTTTTTTTCAATCGCTGAAGATAATGCCTGTTGAAAAGACTCATCTGTTCGTGAATCCTGACTTATATCCTCCTTCAAAATCTCTGAAAAACCAGTCTTTTCTGGTTCATCTTTAAAAGGAGATTTCGCCTCTGCCTTGTTTACTTTTTCCCCCTCCGCTTGGATGGATACCTCAGTTTTCAAATCAGATTCAACTTCTTCAATAGTAGAAGTTTCTTCCTTTTCATCTTTCTCCTTATTTATACTCAATTCCTTACTTTTTTGAACTTCACCCACTAGCCAGGTTTCCATTTCCTTGCTTTTTTTATCTAAACCCTGAATGGGTTCTTTTAAAGTCAAATCGGATCTATCTTCAGATAATGCTAACTCTTTTTTTTCAGATTTTTTCATTTGTTTGTTAGGTTTTTTTACTATTTTTTTCTTTTTTTCTTTTTTATTTTGTTCCATTCCAACTTTCTCAGATGTGTAATAATATAGACTTACATATGCCAAATAAGCTCCAGAGCTAAACATTGAAAATAATATGAAAATTAATGTTATATATGAATATTTGAAAAGACCAAATAAATTTGATGATGAAATGCTGGTTGTTTCGTTAACGTGAACTGTAAATAAATAGAACAAAACAAAGGATAAAACTGTTAAAACTACCATGGAGCATCCTGTAAATACTATTGTTTTACCTATAAATCTATATTTTTCCAGCAAATCAATAGATAATCCAATGAATGATATTAATCCGATGGCGGTTGTTACCCAGGATACCATTATAACCCAATTAAGGTAACTGGCTAAATCATGTAGTATAGAATTATCACTTTTTTTCATTGTTTCAAAGTTATGATATCTATCTGGTGCGTTATCCACCGTGTTTATTTCAGTTAGGTATGGTAAAATTGATAGCAACATAAGTGTTGTGATCGTTAGAAACAAGGTGGTAATAATATGTCTCTTTGTTTTTTTTATAAAAATATACTTTTTCATATTTTACCTCCCTCGTTGATACCTAAATATATCCTTTTTTTCAGTTAAATCAGGCGATGTTGTTTTCTCTAACTTAAATAAATTGATTTTAAGTATAGTAAAAGTTACTTTCATGATACCTGCGGTTGTTATTATAATCGCGAGTGGTACTGGGAAAATTAAAATAACATTTGGTAAAGTTTGTAGAATTTCTGGAAGATTATGCATCATTAAAAGATGTGCTCCGATGAATTTAACAAGTAGATAAATTATGTAAATGCAGACAATTATCGTTACTGCACTTAAAACCGAGTGGAGTATATTTATTCTAATATCACTAAAATTCCGGTATCTATCTATCAGCAGCACTATAGTAAAAATTAGTCCTATTATTATCAAAATATAAAACCCATATAATGAAAATTTAGGAGCATTACTAAAATCATTTATTGAGATCCCAGTTTGATAACTACCGTTTTTTAATTCAAATAAACTGTTGATATTTGGATCAATAGTATCATCTAGATTTTTAAAATTCTTGTAATATGTGCCTTCAACATAACCGTTTTCATTTATATCAGAATCATATCTGACGTAGAGCCAGGGCATGTAATTAATGATTGACAGACAAATTACTGCAATGATAATTAATGCTATACCTGATTTCAAAAATGGTTTTTTCTTCTTTTCTTTCTTTTCTTTTTTAAAGTTTTTTTTCTCTTGAGCTTTTTTAAAGTTTTCATCTAAAATTTTATCTTTTGCATTATTTTTTCGTTTTATTTGAATGCTGAACTCGTCTATTTGTTCCTCATCCTTATTGTTTGTGAAATTCTCTCCTGCCACATTACGTTTAATTAATACTTGTCTATTAAACCTTTTGAAAAACTAATTATGTATCTAGAAAAATTGATAATTAGTTATTTGGTTAAGATATGCATATGCAATTGCATATTATGTGCATATTTATCTGCGAAACAGATTTTTATATGAACCTTGTATTACTTTCTCTGGGATTGCTCTACATATGAAACTTTGATTTCTAGGAGGAGAAGTATGCCACGTAAAAAGCTGAATCAGAATAAACTATCAAAAATGTTAAACAAAAAAAATCATTTTGAAGATCTTCCTATTAAAACTATACGGGTTACAATTTATGCGCTTAGATGGGTGTTTCTACTGATTTTTTTGTTTTTTGTTTTTGGTATCATTGCCTTATTACTTACTGGCGGAGAAGCTTATATCCAACAAATCGTAGGATTCAGTATAACAGGTTTCTTTACATTTTTTATGGGTTATTTCGGTTGGATTCTTGCCCAGGGTATGATTGAAATGATCACTGGTAAAGAAGATGCTATTGTGAAAGGTTTCTCTTACTATTTAAAAAAGCATAGAAGATATAAGCATTAATTTTACCTTACGTGAAAGGGGTCATCTTATAATATACTTGACGATATTGTACCATGGTTTATATGGGTGATAATGTTTGATAATATTTGATAATCATGTTCATCTTCGACGTGATGGTTTTTTTCTTGATGCTGTTAAAGATTTTATAAAAGCTGGTGGTACTCATTTTGTTTTGTGTCAGTATCCTATGCCTGATTTTGTTATTAGAGATAAAAGCTATAATTTTTGTTATTCTGAGACTTTAAAAATGGCTGAGGAAATACGGTCAAAGTTAAAGGTTGGTGTTTTTGTAACAGTTGGTCCTTATCCTGTTGATTACCTTAAATTGAACGAGGAGTTCGGTAGAGAAACGGCAGTTGAAATTATGAAAAAAGGCATGGATGAGGCTGCACGGCTTTGTGAGGATTATAAATGTATAGGAATCGGTGAGATCGGGCGTCCTCATTTCCCTGTCGATAAAGAGGTTTTTGATGATTCTAATGAGATTTTGTTATATGGTATGAAAAAAGCAAAGGATACAGGTGTACCAGTTGTTTTACATACGGAAAGTACAACTCCTGAAAGTTGTAAAGAATTTATGAAAATGGGTAAAAAAACTGGGTTATCTGCTGATAAAATTGTGAAGCATTATGCGCCTCCTTTAATCCTTAAAAGTGAAAACTATGGTCTCATGCCATCTGTTCTTGCTAGTGAAAAAAATATCAAAACCGCTATCTCTAAGGGTACTCGTTTTATGATGGAAACAGATTATATCGATGATCCAAAAAGACCTGGAGCAGTACTTGGCCCAAAAACTGTACCCAGGCGAACATTGGATTTATTACAAAAGGGCATTCTAAATGATAAAAAAGTTTTTGAAATCCATAAACGTAACCCTGAAAAAACATATAGAATTAACTTGGATGGATAGTGTTTTAAATAAGAATGTTATTTGAGGTTGAGGGTTAAAATGAGTGCAAAAGCCAAAAAATTGGATTTCAAAACTGTTCTATATATACTAATAATTGTGTTAATAATAGCAGCCATTGTCTATGTAATAACAAGACCACCTGGTGAAACTTTTTATTCACCTGAAGAAGTATTACTAAATAAGGATGATCTTGTAGATGATACAATAACCGTGGAAGGAGAATATTTTATATCTCCTGATGGGCCATCTTTAGTTTCTTCAACCACGGGTACTCCAACAAACTGGTTACTAGTAGATGATTCAGAACTCGATGCAACAGCTCCAGATTTAACTGAGGATGTTAAATATCGACTTACAGGTGTTTTAAAACAGGTGGAAGGTGATACATCATCACTTTTAAATGATGTGATCTTAGTTATTTCACATATAGACCCCGTCTAATTATAAAATAAATAACTAATATTTTTTTTATCCAATATACTTTAGTTCTTCTGGTTTATCCTTTGATATTCCTTCGATTTCTTTAAGTTGATGGGCTATATGCTCGATTTCTTTCGCTTTTTTCTCAAGAGCTCCTAGATTGATTTTTACGTTAGTGATCTTCATTATTATATCTAGAACTGCTTTTGCACTACGTGGGTCTACAAGGTATCCAGGTGTTTCACCCATGAGGCATACACCTTTTATATTACGTAGTTTACCTAGACCTAACAGAAGACCACTTGCTCCTACTATGCCTCCACCAGGTTCATTTTTCTTAAAAATCGCTCCATGTTTCTTCATAATTTTTACAAGGTTTTTATCTGTTGTTGCACATAGGACATTTGGTTCGTTTATTTCATGTCCAAGACCGTATCCTCCAAGAGTATAGATTTCGTCAACGTTGAACTCTTGAGATACGTCAAGTATTTTTTCTACAAGTTCATATTGCCCCTCTGAGGAAAGACCCTGATAATCACCAGTTAGAAGTAAGAGATCTCTCTGATTTTTATTTTTAGCATTCCAGTAGTAGAATTCATTATTTACAAGTTTTATGGTCCCATCGGTATTGATAAACACTTGAGGTGGGAAATCTTTACAGTGTAACTCAGCGAATTTCGTGGCATTTATACTATCTATTAGATGTTCAACTGCAAGTTTTCCAACATTTCCAATGCCGGGTAACCCCTCTATTAAAACCGGGTTTTTAAGTTTTGGTTTTTTTGTTATATATCTAACATCAACATAATCCATTTTTTTCACCCTTTTTGAAGTTTTTTTAGTTTCCTTCTATATCTACCATAGTTATCCTGAGGTGAAAACCGTGGAGGATTTTTGGATATTGTTTCATTTTTGCATTTTTTACATATCTTATCCAGTGTGTATTCTTCACAGTTTTTACAATAAAGTATATGTGGCATTTATTCCTCAAGTTTCCTGTGGAATTCACATTCTCCGTTAAATTTTTTAATGTTTGTTTGTATTTTATCTACTGCTTTTTTCATCTCTTCTTCAGCTATTTTGTAATCAGGTGCTTTTATTGTAATTATGTATTGCGGAGCACCTATGTATTTAACCTTTATCTCTACATCCTCGTATTCAGTTTTTTCAGCTTCTAAAAGCACATCACGTATATGTTCCACTCCATCAGGGAGCCAGGATGTAACATTTAAATATCCTTTTATGTCGACAAATGGAATGGAAATGTTTGCTTTTGCTATTTCTTGGAAAACTTTAAGCCATTCACCGTTAAATCCATCTTTTTTTAATGTTTCTATATCATATGCACATTCTTCAAAGGCACCATATAATGTTCCATATTTTTTGGTTAGGTCAGCAGCAAATTCTTTATAGCATTGTTCAACTGTTTTACCATATTGTTTTGCAACCATGTCCAAGAGTCTTTTTGCTTTTTTAGCGTTTTTCCATTCCTGTATTTTATCTCTTCTTTGATGTTCATTAACACGTTTCAGTGATAAATCGACATGATCTTTTGCGGTGTCAACATGAAGAACTTTACAAACAACCTTCTGTTTCTCTTTTATATGGTTACGGATTCTTTTAACCCACCCTGTAGCTATTTCTGCTATATGGATAAAACCTTCTTTGCCAGGGTATTCATCAAGTGTGACAAATGCTCCAAAATTTTGAACCTTTACAACGGTTCCAACTATGAGTTCTCCTTCATCAGGGTAATCTTTTTTAATCATTTTTTTTAACCCTTTACTCTATTTAATTACTTCTAATACTTCGCCTTTTATTTTAGCTTTTCCACCACTTGGAACAGCAAGTTTACTACCGCAAATATGGCAAGAAACAACAGTGCTGGCTTTATTGTATAAAACCTGTTCGTTTTCACAGTCCTTACATCGGACTTTAATGAATTTACTCTCAGTTGTCTTCATGTTTATTCACTTATCTCTACTTTTCTAGCCCGCAAACTTGGAGGCTGAATACTTTTTTTACATTTAACGCATGTATATTTTAACGGCGCTCTTCTGCTTGTTTTTTCTCGTCCTTCAGGTTTTGGACGTGGGAAACCACGGTAACCACTCATAACACGACGGAAACGACGCTGACCTTGTTTAAGCTCACTAGCTTTCTTCTTTTTTATTTTATGAACCTCGTGAATAGTATGTTTTTTACATACAGGGCAGTATCTCTTGATTTTACGTGGTTTAAGCATATGTTTACTCCTTAAATTACTTGTTTAGATTGGAAAGGTAATAAGGAGGTAATATAAAAATGTAAGGCTACTCTCAGTACCTCCGAAAGTAGCATTAGATTTTACAAAATTAGGCATTAAATAGGGTTGTATAAGGATTTCTATATGTTTTTTCTCCTTAGAAACACTAAAAATAAGGGTAAAATGTGATTAAAAAACAAATATTTTTGGAATTTAACCTGTTTAAGTCTAATCAAAAAGATGTATAAAAATCAGAGGAGCACATTTGTTATCCTCCACCGGGATCAATAGTATATAAAATAGTTCCAAAAAGCTTGGAAGTAACCAAATGATCCTCTTTTACAAAACCAAATAAAGATAGCCAGATAAGAATATCGGCAAGTATCCAAAGATTATACAACAATACTGAGAACATGAAATAAAAAAGTCTAATGAGATAATTCTTTGAAGTTGTCTTAGGTAGATATGAATGTTTCTTAATTCTATAACTTGTTTCCACACCCCAACGTCTTCCGTATAAATCAAATAGTCTTTCAGCCAAATTTACATCGTTTTCATTATATTCTTCATTTGTTGCAAAGGCTCTTCTATCACCATTTTCATCTTCAACTGTTACAAGGTTGAAGGTGATATCTTTCATCTCAAAACCAGTAATTACAGATGGTGCTGGTGCAACTTCCATTACCTTTTTTACTGTCTCAATTTTTGTAGCAGGCATCAAATACTTCAATTGAAAACGTTGGAAGACTTTGATCGCTTTTGAGTCAAAAAACCCTCGATCAACATAAACTCGTCTAATCTTAATCCTCTGTTGAGTATATCTGAGTAGTTTGGTTAGGATTTGTTCCTTTGTGTCAAATGGTCCAACAGGTAAAGCAAGCATTGTAAATCGTTTACCTGCCTCAACTATGTTGATTGTTGCAAACTTGTAACATTTCGTTGTACCTCGATCTGGTTCTTTACCAACAACCATCGGAGCAGATCGATCACCATAAAAATACCATTCTGTATAGTCAATTGCAACATCATAACGCTTGTTAATATCAAAGATATTTGCCTGTTTTGTCATCTGCCAGACTATTTCAAAAAGTGTAGTAAACATCTTATGAAGTTGTTTAGAGTCTTGGTAGTTTTTCAGATGATAAAGTAATGTATCTGCATCTGGACAACCACAAGGTCGTAGTTCCTTGAATGTTTTATTGCCATTTTCTGCAAAATCACGTGTTTGTCCAAGATGTATCATGAGGTCGATAAACTGGTTTTTCTTGTAAACTGCATTATGATTAAGATTTAGATCTATGAATGGTGAAAAACGTTTCTTAACAAGCCTGCAGATCTCTCTGGTTTTTTCTTTTTTCTGCAAATACTGGCTTTGTTGTTTTGTTATTTTACTTGTAGTTTCAGGTTCCAATGTTTTTACATCGAGCAGTATTCCAAATTTTTCAGAAACCTCTTCTATCTTGTCTGCTGTATAACTTAGTAGTTCTTTTGTTTCATCATCAAGAATATTGTTTATGAAATATCCAATTGTTCTTCTGTCTGGAGTTTTACTAAATCCAAGTTTCCATTTTACTGATGGATTTCTTTTTAGATATTTTGTAAGCTTTGTATGAAATTTTATACTTTTTAATTGTTGAAATAAGACAAGTTTGAGAAAAGAGTTGTAGTCATATTCAATTGATCTATAATCTTGATTTTTAAAAATTGACACATCAAATTTGTTTAGAAATTCATCTATTCTAATATTGTTTTCTTTTTTGAATTGTTCGAATGTGTTATATATCTCCTTTTCAATAGTGTCTTTGGAGATATTTTGTTTGCTTGTCGGCATTCGATTTTCTCCATGCCTTAGGGAGTTGCACCTCCCTTTGGCATTATCTCAAATATATTACTATTTGGTATATACTTTATAGGTATATAAATCTATTGATAGTAATACCGTTAAGATTATATACTATCAGATAATATATTTGATTGGTATTAGTGGCTGAAATTATAATGAAAGTAAAAGGGTACAGATGCGAGAGATGTGGCCATGAGTGGATACCAAGAGAAAATACTAAAAAACCTAGAGTATGTCCTAAATGTAAAAGCCCATATTGGGACATACCAAGAAAGAAGTCTGGCTAATAATCAGGTATCTATATTGTTCAATTATTCATTACAGCTTTTTTATGCATGTTTTTGGTAGGATCTGAGTTAAAGATAAAAAACCTGTCGGATCGCTGCCTTCTTTATATCCTTCGAATTCAATATTGCTTCCTGTCGTTTCATTTACAATTTCAAAATTTTTTATTGTTACAGTTATTTTTACATTATCACCAATATTGAAACTATCAGTTATATCTCCTTCAAATAAAAAAGACACCACAGTTGAATTAAATCCCATTGCTTTATAGTCTTTAACGTTAAAAGATATTTGAGTTGCATTATACAAGAATTGTGTATATGTAATGTTTGATATTTCATCTGTTAATATCAATGTATCTCCATCATTTAGACTTTCAAAATCCATTTTCCATTTCATGCTCCCTCCAGACATCTGAGTAGAACTTTTTAGATCATCTGCAATGTTTTGAGCATTCCAATTAAATGTTTTTGGACCAGAATTTGTTGTATCGTTATCGTTTATACAACCACATAATACAAATAAAAAAATTAAACAAAAAACTATTACAAATACTATTTTTTTATTCAATTTAACTCCTCAAAAAATAAAAAAAAGAGAGAATTGGTTAGACTTTTGTTATACTTGTAGAGGGTAATGCTCCTCCTTGGGTGGCAACGTAATCATCCATGTTTGTCCAGGTTTCTGCGAATATCTCAAGCTCGTAATCCATTGAATTTCCGCCTTGCTCATATGTTTCTTGTACATGTTTTATTGTTGCTGTGATTTTTACTGTATCTCCAGCTGTATAAGTTGCTGTAAGATCTCCTTCAAACGGATAATTTAATGAACTAGTCATATCTCCACCTTCTGATGTGTCAAAAGTTATGGTGGTTCTATCTGTAGTGGCATCATATGAGATTTCATCAATTGTATCTTGAATAATTAGAGTATCTCCATCTTCAAGAGTAGTATATAAAATCTTGATATATGTGCTCCAGTCACTATCCATAGTCATATCAGCATTTACTTCTTTAGCAGTCATTGTGTATGTATTTCCAGTTGTTGTCCCACCATTATTGTTAGTTCCACTGTTGTCTTGTTCTGTGCATCCACTAACGAAAAGTACCAGCCCTATACAAATTATACATATTATTGCTATTGCTTTTTTCATAGCGCATCCCATCGGTCGCATGATCATCATATTATTTAAATAATGCGTTTTGTAAAACAGAAAAGCATATGATTTAACGAAAGTGTTTTGATTAGCATAGATTTTATAAGAAAGTAATTGATTTTCATATTGAGAGGATTGGGATGAATAAGAAAATAACAGCAATTATTTCTATAATGATGATATCGATTTGTATAAACGTATTTTTGGTTGAAAAAACTAATGCTACTGGAACCACGATTTATGTTGATGATGACGGCGGACATGATTACACAAGTATTCAGGATGCAATAGATAGCGCCAGCAGTGATGATACTATATATGTTTACAGTGGGACTTATTATGAAAACTTAGTAATAGATACAAAAATTACTCTGCAAGGAGAAAATAATGATAACACAATTATTGATGGTGGCGGAACTTCAGATGTTATAAAAATCGAAACTTCATCTGTTACAATAAAGGGTTTTACAATTAGAAATGGAGGGCCGAATGCAATTAGTATAAGAAGTAGTTCTAATACAATACAAGAGAACAAAATTACAAGTAACTATAGAGGGGTAGTGATTTATGGAGCACAATATGGTGGATATTCAAACAACAAAATTCAAATTAATGAGATATCAGATAATACAGAAAATGGTATTGAGCTTTTAGGTGCTGTAGGTGGAAGTACTGATTACACAACTGTATCTGAAAACACTATTAATAACAATGGTAAACATGGCATACTTATGGAAGACTGGTGTAACTATAATAGCATTTATAGTAACGATATCACAAATAATCAAGAATATGGATTATATATTGACGACTGCAGTCAGAATTATATTTATCACAATAATTTTATCAATAATGTTGATGGAAATGCGTATTTTTATAAAAGAAAAAGTGGCAGCATTAATCATTGGGATGACGGTTATCCATCTGGGGGTAATTACTGGGATGATTATACAGGAGCAGATGGGGATAGTGATGGTATAGGAGATACGCCTTACGATATTCCTGGACATGACACTGATGACCAAGATGAATATCCATTTATTTCACAAGGAGATTGGTTTAATGATCCCCCTACAGCAGATGCAGGTGGGCCTTATTCAGGTTATGTTGATCAGTTGATACAGATTGATGCAAGCAGCAGTATTGACTCTGATGGGACAATTGTTGGTTATAGATGGGATTGGACTAATAATGGAGTTTGGAGTACAACCTGGTTAACATCTGCAACTATAACATATTGGTATACTTCAGCTGATACTTACACTGCAAGACTTCAGGTCAAAGATGATGGGGGAAAAACAGACATAGCATATGCTACCATAACTGTTACTGAAGCACAAAATCAACCACCGAATGCTGATGCTGGTGGACCATATAATGGATATGTGGATACACAAATTCAACTTTCTGGATCTGGAAGTTCTGATACCGATGGGTCAATTGTAGGCTATAAATGGGATTTTGAAAATGATGGTGCTTGGGATACCGATTGGCTTTCTTCTTCCTCTACTTCAAATACATATACATCTGTTGGAAGTTATACAGTTAAACTTCAAGTAAAGGATAATGAAGATGCTCTTGATAATGATACAGCTACAGTAACAATTACAGAATATGTTAATCAACCACCTACAGCTGATGCTGGAGGGCCTTATTCAAAAACTGAAGGTGAAACTTTAACATTAGATGGATCTGGCAGCACAGATAGTGGAGGATCAATTATAGGCTATAAATGGGATTTTGAAAATGATGGAACTTGGGATACAGGTTGGTTGTCGTCCTCTACAACAACCCATACCTATAACACATATGGATCGTACACTGTTAAATTGCAAGTAAAAGATAACGAGGATGGTCTTGATAATGATACTGCGACTGTGACTATAACAGAATATGTTAATCAAGCACCAACAGCTAATTCTGGTGGGTCTTATTCGGGATATGTTAATAATTCGATAGATTTTGATGCATCAGGAAGTACAGATACTGATGGAACAGTTGTTTCATATCATTGGGATTTTGGCGATGGAACCACAAGCACTGATAAAAACCCAATTCATGCTTATACTGAACTTGGGACATTTACGGTTTCATTAACTGTTACAGATGATGACGGTGCAACAGATGAAACAACAACTGCAGCGACAATAACTGAGTTATTAATCGATCAATTGCCTCCAAATTCAGATGCAAATGGACCGTATGTTTCCAATGTAAATGAAATTGTTACTTTTGATGCCTCTGGTAGTAGTGATAGTGATGGAACAATTGTTAGTTATAATTGGAGTTTTGGTGATGGAACATTTGGTGAAGGTGTTAACCCAACCCATGTTTATTCATCTACGGGTAATTTTACTGTTAAATTAACTGTTGAAGATAATGATGGTTTAGTTGACACAAATTTTACAATTGCAAGAATTAGTCAGCCACCTGCGGAAACAGAGGATGGCAATACTTCTAATGAGACAAATGATGAAAGCAATGATGACACACAAACAGATGAGAACACACCAGGTTTTGAGATTGTATTGATGTTTATGACAATTATGATTGTCGTATTTATTAAACGAAAAAAAGAATGAAAGAATATGAGGGTAAATAAAAATGACGAAAAAACAACTTCTAACTTTTATTCTTGCAACAGTAATATTTTTAGTATCAACATATTTTTTTATGACAACTCACATGATACCTGAAGAAACGAAAAGTCATGGAGGCTTCTATACTTTTCTTTTTACAATTCGTTTTATCATTTTTATCCCATTAGTAATAGGTTATATTGTTGCAGTTTTACGAATTTTTTATACTACAAATCAGATAAGACAAATGAAAAAATCTTTTACTGGATTATTTGGTGGTTTGTTTTTCCTAATTTTTGGCCTTATTATCTTAATATTTGCAATTCAAACTTCAGTTATTAGTATAGAAAGTGAAGGCTGGCCTACTGTTGATGGAACTATAACCTCGTCGATGATAGATGTCTATGAAGAAAGAGATACTAGTACTGGTGATGATGATTTTCCTCCAACTTATACTACTTATTATGAACCTGAGATAACTTATAGCTATTCAATTAATGGGGTAGATTATTCTTTTGATAAGATTTCTTTTTCAAGAACAAGATTTGTTATACAAAGTGAAGCACAAGAAGTAATAGATGAATATTCAACTGGTACAAATGTAACAGTGTATTATAATCCAAGTAATCCTTCAGAAGCAGTTCTTGAACCTGGAATTCAAAATAGTGGAGGAATGATTTGTAGTACTATCGGTGCATTAATTTTTGTTGTATTAGGGGCTTTAATTGTATTGAGCGTTGTAAAAAACTATAAAAAAATGAGTGTTGAACAGGGGAAAAATAATGAAAACAGTTAAGGCTAGGAATAATACTAGCAATAAAATTGTTATAATTATGATTTTTATCATTTTTTTGTTCGTTGGCAGCTCATTTGTTTATTTTGGTATAAAATCATATCAAAATGAAATTGCAACTGAAAGTTGGCCTCAAACAGAAGGAATTATTATCTCTTCTGATATTTATTCTAGTTCTGGAGATCATAGTACTACATATGGTGCTAACATCGTTTATCAATATCAAGTTAATGGAATTAATTATACATCAGATGATGTTTCATCAGCAGATTTTTCTTCATCAGATAGCAGCCATGCACAAAGAATTATTAACAAATATTATGTTGGAAAAAATGTTATAGTATATTATAATCCAAGTAATCCTTCAGATGCTGTTCTTGAACCCGGTACAACTTGGATTTCGTATATTATTATTTTATTTGGGATATTACCAATTGTTGTAGCATCGCTTGTTCTATATTTTATGGTAATCCGGAAGAAATTGAAAAATATTGAACTGATCCTTGATAAATCTACTTTTTCTCCAGGTGAATTTATTAAAGGTAATGTATCAATTAATTTCAACAAACCTGTAACTGCTGAAGCTTTGAAAGTTACTTTTGTTGGAGAAAAAATTATTCCAAGTAGAGACCGTCATTCTAGTAGTCAGACTATTTATCATGATGAGATAATTTTGGATAAACAAAATGAATATTTCAATAATTTTTATACATTTGAAATCAAAATACCAGAGGATATCCTTGAGAGGATGAGTAATTGGATCGATGAACAAGTACCATATGAATGGGCTAAAAAAATATACACTGCATCTCAAAATCTAGGGTTAATGAGAACATACGATAATTACTATATTGAAGTTTTTTTAGAAATTCATGGTAAAATAGATATCAGAAATACCATTGAAATCAAAATTGTTTAAAACTATGGAAGTTCCTACAGAATTATTATTTCATAATTATCTTTTTATACAAGTTTTTTGCATAGGAAATGATGTCAAAACATATTTCACCAGAACTTAGAAGAGAGATCCGTAAGCAAGTTAGGAATGGAAAGTCGAAGTATCGGGTAGCAAAGGAAATGAAACTGCCGCAGAAGATCGTTTATTATCATACCCGGGATTATCCTTCAGGAGGTCCTGGTCGTTCTGAGATACGTGGTAAAACCTTGGAGCTTCTTAAGGAGCTTCTTGAGAATGGTCATGTTCATTGTAGACATCGTTGTAGTCCTAATTTACATACTTTGCAGAAGCATTTTCCTGCTATAAAACGGGCGCAGATATATCATAAATCCATTTATTATTTAGAGGATAAAAATAGAGAAGCAATACGTGCATTATTAGATGCGAAGCGTTCTAAGGTTATTAATTATCAGGATCTTGCAAATATGTCTAAGGTTTTTGATGTGAGTTTGTCAAAACGTGAGAAAAAAGAGTTCATTGGCAAAAAAAGAACTAAAAATTAATGAATTTTTAAGGTTTTATTTTGATATTTTACTCCAAGAGATTATTGGTTCTTTGGCATTTTTTTACTTTCGGGATTACTGACTCTTTTATTTCCTCTGCAGCGCCTTTTTTTGATAGCATTTTGCTCATATTGTCGGGTAAAGTTATCACATCGTTTTTGCGGAGGTTGTATTTTTTTGTATCTGTTCCGATAAACTCAGGGAGGTTCTCCTTGATATGAACGATTTTATTAGGATTTTGATGTTGGGCCTTGGGCTCTCCCTCAGTTTTTTCAGGTTTGATCGTACTCACTTTTTTGTTTTCATCCTTTTTTATATCCTGTTTTAAAATTTTTTTCCTTGAATCATTGATTGTTTCCAAAATTAAATCAAAAAGCTGTTTTTCATCATCTAGCATGTTTTCTGAGTTAGGGTTACCGCCTCTGGCTTTTGAGACTGCTGCTAGAACAATTTTTTTCTCTCTTTGTTCATATATATTTGTTGTTATTTTTTTTATATTCTCAATTTCGTCTTTTAAAAGAATCTGTTTTTGAGAGGAAGACTCTGACTCAACTCTTTTATTTAAATTATCTAAATAAGTTGCAAGATCCTGATAGAAACCTGTTTTAAGCTCATTCAACACAGATGCATTTTTTTCCATTTCCTGAATTTTACGAAGTGTTCTATAATTAATTTCGTCTTCATCCATTATTTTAACCAGATATTCCAAATAAACCATCTTTTTAAATACATTTGTAAACCAAATATTTTTATAAACCATCGATTTATATGAAAATGCAAGGAGTGGTAGATGCCTCTTACTAAAATCAACAATGTGGACATCAATTATTATACAGTTGGAAATGGGAAACCACTGCTGTTTATAGCAGGTCTTGGAGCGGATAACACATGCTGGCTTTATCAAATACCAGATTTCAAAGAACATTTCAAGGTCATTGTGTTCGACAACCGTGGAATGGGAAAAAGCAAAGGGAGCCTAGGATCATATAGTATAAAGATGATGGCAGATGATGCTGTAGGTTTGTTAAAACATTTAAACATTAATACAGCACACATTGTAGGGTCATCTATGGGCGGTATGATTGCACAGGAAATAGCAATAAACTACTCAGAATATGTTGATAAACTTGTTTTATGTTCAACTTTTGCAAGGCATCAGAACATGATAGAAATCATAACAAGGGGCATACATGAAATATTAGAGCATCATGTAGATGACATTTTTGAAATACCACATCATAATATAGTCTTTGAAAAATTTTTTAATTTCTTCCTCCAACAAATTTTTTCAGAGCAATACCTTGTCGATAACAAACATGTAATAGAGGATTTATTACAAAAAAACCTTTCAAAAATCACATATGCTGAGACTTTTTTAAAACAAGTCGGAGCAATCAGAAGACATGACGCAGTTGATAGGCTTGATAAGATAAATGCAGAAACACTTGTAATAACGGGCACAGATGATAAACTCGTCACACCAGAATGTTCAGATATTATCGCTGATAAAATCCCAAAAGCTCGGATTATAAAAATAAAACATGCAGGACACGGATGGCATTTTGAACAACCAGATGTTTTTAAAAAATTACTAACCGATTTTTTATCATAAATTTATGTTACAATACTAGCGTTTTTTCTACCAATTAAAAACACAGCAAGATGCTGTGGGACTTTCTGAACACCTTTCCTCAAATTAAACATTTCACCCTTCATTTGAAACTTCACGGGGTGATCAATATTAACTTTGATAGGCTCATCAGAAAAAACTATTGCGTCATATAATGGTTCAAAATCATCAAGTTCATTAATACCAATTTTAACAACGCTAAAACCTGTTTTACCATGAAGCGAACCAGGTAATCTAATTAATCGCTTAACATCACAAGTAACAGGTTCATCAGTCTCGCCAGCACTCATAGCAACAGCAGTTTTTCTTAAAGCACTGTTTAAAAAAAACTTACGAATAGCTTTAGATTGATCAAGTTGCCCCTCTTTTATCCGTTTCACTCGTTCCTCTGACAGATCCATGATAAGTTTTTCGGCATCAGAACGTTTCACGCCATAACTCCTTAGTTTTTCAATCGGATCTTCGCTGATTTTGATCTCATTCACTATATCAATAATGCCCCTACTGATACGCCCGCGCCAACCAGGTTCATCAGGCTTAGGCATCCGAAGTGTTTTACCACTTGGGAAACTTTTACTACCATAACGTCTTGTACCAGTTACATACCAATGAAAAACAAGAGAATCCTTAAGATCACGACCAGTTATATAATCAACTATTTCCCGTCTTTCACCGCTATCTAAACAAAAAATCTTTGGATCCTTAACATGACAATGATAACCCCGGCCACCACTGAAATAAAGCTCAATATATTTTTTATCAAAACCAAAATCTTCTAGGAGAAAATCATTAACAAGTTTATCAAATTCTTCTTTCACAATTTCAAGTTGCTTAGCGTAATCAAATTTTTCAGCATTTGGTAGATGATCAGAATCTAGATCAAAAATCAGCTCAGCACCCATCCAATCTTTCTCCTGCATAGTACCTGCGTCTGGTGTTTTATAATATGCAGAGGAATAATATGCATGGCATGGTGTGTTGTTTTTAATGTAGTTAATAAACTGATTCTTCTTAGGAAAACCAAGATGTCGCATCATTCCTTTGCCACTGAAAAAAATAAAAGCAAATTCACGTCGGGCAAAACGATCAGGGAGATCAATGTGTTTTTTTTCATAATATTCTCTAAATCTGTTTTTTAGAAACTCTAATGATTCTTTAGAAGTTGAAAAACCTCCCATAATTAAAAAGTAATATACGGTTTTAGGCTTTAATCTTTATTCAAAAAAATTGATTGTAAACTATATTTTTTTGAGATAAAGTTTTAACTGTAGGTTTTATTACAGTTTTTTAATGAGCAACGTCATCGAAGATGAACTTTTATCGTCATCTGTTATTAAAGATCCAAATACTCTGGATTTTGACTATGTTCCAGATGAACTTATTCATAGAGATGAACAGCTTCGTTTCCTAGCTCAAATGTTTAAACCATTGTTATCTGGAGTGCCTCAAAATGTGATGATCAGAGGACCTGTTGGAACAGGTAAGACGGTTATTGCAAAAAAATTCTGTACCTCTATTAAAACTCTTGCTCGGAAACAAGGTAAAATCATTGAGTATATTCATGTTAACTGTAGAAAACGTTCAACTGATACTATGGCCTTACTTGGTGTTCTTAATTATTTTGATCCACGTTTCCCCGATCGTGGTTTTTCTTTCGAGGAAATGCTACAAGTATTGCGTAAACAGTTACAGCGGAAAAATGCTCAGTTGCTTTTGGTTTTAGATGAGGCTGATGTTCTTATTAAAAAAAGTGGTTCAAATTTGATTTATAATCTAACTCGTTTTTCAGATGAAAGTTCAACTAGTAAAACACCAGTGTCTCTTCTGCTTATCTCACAGAAAGATGCTCTTCCAATGCTTGATCCTGCAGCTTTAAGCACGTTTAAACGTAGTAATTTGCTTTCTCTGAGTAAGTACACTCATGATGAACTATATGATATTGTGAGACAGCGAGTAGATCTTGCTTTTCATAAAGCGACTGTTAATGATGAATGTGTTGACCTTATCGCTGATATCTCATCTGAATGGGGGGATGCTCGTTTTGCAATAGAACTATTGTGGAAGGCAGGTATATCAGCTGATCATCAACATGTACAAATAGTTACACCTGAACATGTAAGAGCAGCTAAAGCTGAGACTTATTCTGTTGTCACAGTTTCTAAATTGAAAAATCTTAATCGTCATCAGCTTTTCACACTGTATGCTATAGCAAAACGTTTACAAAAAGAAAATAGTGCTTATGTTAAAACCGGTGAAGCAGAAAAAACATATGCTGTTACATGTGAAGAATTCAATGATAAACCAAGGACTCATACCATGTTTTGGAATTATCTTAAAGAAGTAGAAAACGCGGGTTTTATAAACATTAAATCCTCTGGTAAGGGCCAACTTGGAACAACACAGCTAATATCGTTACCAGATATACCTGCTGAGATTGTGGCCAATAAAGTAGAGGAATTATTGCAATAGTTCCATTTTTTTATAAATGCAATAGTCATTTAATGGACAGTTATCACATTCTGGTTTTTTCTTACAATATTTTTTCGCTAGATTTACAATCAATGCATGTAACTCATTGTAGATCTTGGTGGTTTCTTTCTGTGGATATTTTTTTAGAAGTTCTTTTTGAAAAAAATGTTGAATTTCATTGTATGTTAAACCTGTATCTAATGGTACTCTTTCACATATGCGTTTGGTATATGCGTCTACAACAAATATTGGCATGTTTCCGGCGTAAAGAAGAATGGAATCCGCTGTTTCAGGTCCAACACCGTTCAATGATAATAGTTCATCTCTGATTTTATATATGTCTCTGCTGAAAAAGAGATTTAGATCTCCATTATAATTTTCTCTTATGTGTTTTGCAATATTTTTTAGCCGCTGTGCTTTTTGATTGAAAAAACCTGAGGGTTTTATCATTTCTTGTAAAGTGTTTAAATCGATATTAGCAATTTTGTCTATATTTAACATGTTTTTATGTTTTAGATTTTCTAAAGCTTTTTCGACATTTGACCATGCTGTGTTTTGGGTTAGAATAGCACCGATTATTACTTCAAATCTTGGATCGCTATTGTTCGTTTCGTGGTATCTTTTATCCATTGGCCACCAGTTAAGTCCTCCGAATTCATTATATAATCTTTGATATAACCAGTCTATTGATATTTTCATCGTAATAACCTAATGTGGCATTGTTAATGATCAGGAATTTTTTATACTTTTTCAGATTATTTGAAATAGTTTTTTAATAAGAATTCTATTCACAGTATTGAAGTGAATATTATGGAATCAAGCGGTATGAATGGTAATTCTTATGAGAGGTTAAAGGCTTTAGAGACATCTTTCCACAGGGATTTAATGAATAACTGCCGTAAATATTTGAACCATATTGGTATCATATCAGTTTTAGGGATTATCGATCTTGTTAAACAAGAAGTCGTTGAACTTGAACATGCTACTAAACGAAATGTGCATGCTCCTGAAGAACGTCAACAAGAAGCATCAGAAGAGGTTTTTTAGTAAACAATATCAATAAATCAAACTTTTTTTGTTTTTATGATAGTAAATTACAAAAACAGTCACTATATTCCACTGCTAAACGGGCCAGTGGTCTAGTGGTTATGACGTCGCGCTTACAACGCGGAGATCGCCTGTTCAATTCCGGCCTGGCCCATCAAACCTCTATCTATAGGTTTTGTCAAGGTGTTTTAAAATTCAAAGGTCTTTTTACAACCTTCTTGGTATAAAACATTATCGAGTTTTGTGTCTCTAATTGCTTGCCTAATATCGTATTCTACAGCGTGTAAATATCGAGAAGTGGTTTTGATGTTAGAGTGTCCTAAGATTACTTGAACAATTTTTATGTGAATGCCATGTTTCAGAAGGTTAGTTGCATAAAAATGACGGAAACTATGAGGGCGAACCCATCCAACTCCAGCTTTTCTTGCTGCTTTTTTGATACCTCTACGGGCTTGAGCTTCGGTAAGTCTTCCACTTTTTTGAGTAAAAACAAAGGTTTTATGGGTTTTACATCTGTGATATTTTACATAATTGATAAGACTTGGATGTTGTTTTCCATGAAGAACAAATGACTTAATTGGTATTATTCTTGTTTTGTTTCCTTTACCTGTTACTATTAGTTCGTTTTTATTCCAGTCGATATTGTCAAGTTTGAGATTGCATAGTTCTCCTATTCTCATACCAGTGTTAGCAAGAAGATAAATAATTGTTTTGGTTCTTTTTCCTTTTCTGCTTCTATCACAGCATTTTATGATCTGATTGATATCTTTTGCAGTTGGTGTTTTTATTGGTTTTTCATATTCTTTATAAGTTTTAAATTCATGATCTATTTCTTTAAATTTGCACCATGCGTTTAAGGCTTTGATGTAATGATTTAATTGATAACCTTGTGTACCGTTTCCTATCCTTTCTGCAAAATAATCATATGCTTGTTCAGGATTAAAATTTAATAGATCTATTCCTTGTTTTTCTAAGTGTTTTAGTTTTCTTATTCTATCTTTAATGGTTGTTTTTGGATTGTAATGTAATCGTGTTAGCATAAATCGTTCTAACTGTAACCAGGTATCATTTTGTATTATCATTTGCCTCCCTTAAAATCTTTACAAATCCTTACAGATTAGTATGTTTTATTAGTATAAAAACCTTACGGATATGTAAATATATGTAAAGGAATAAATATTTAAAGAAGTGAACAGATTTGTAAAGAATATGGCTGAAAAACCAATTGTTGATATAGGTAAGGTTTTCAAAGATAAAGATGGTGCATATAGGATCTATGTTGGAAAGCAAATTGCGAATGCTGCAAAATTCGAAAATAAAGAGAAGGTCCGAGTAGATTTTTATCCAAAAGAAAGTAAAATAATAATACGAAAAATAACTGAATTATAAGATTTTATAAAATAACAAAGAATTCTTATTTTTCTACAAAAATAAATTAAAATTACTATTTTTGGAATTTTGTAGGAATTTCTTGATATAGGGCTTTATGTTAATATTATTAATTTGTTAATTAGAGGCAAAATAAAGAATGAATGAATGTGATTGTCCAAATATATATACCTCATTGGAGCAAAATATCCAAGATAAATATAACAAAACTAAAAATATTTTAAAGTTTTTAAGAGATGAATTTGTATATGGGGGTCATTTGTTATCACTTGGATGTTCAGCTTTTGCTATCTCAATTATTCTCATGTTAAATGCAACATTCAAATTTGAATTAATTTTTATTACATACTTACTATCTCTTATTGTTTACAATTTCGATCATTACAAAAGTGTTAAAGAAGATAAGCATGATAACCCAAAACGCACTAATCATATAATGAAATACCAAAATTTCTTTCCAATTTTATTAACAATATACGGATCTTTGTTTATTGCATTACTACTGGTTTATGGAAATATCCTAAGTTTATCAATAGGGATTTTGATATTAATAATCGGAATTTTGTATAGTATCGGATTAAAAAATCTAACAAAAAAGATAACAGGATTTAAAAATATATACACATCATTATCTGTTTCTCTTCTAGTTGTTCTTATATCCTTTCACGTTGGACTAAGTCTAAACCTTACAGCATTATTCATCGGATTATTTATTTTTTTAAGGCTGTTAATAAACTCAAGTTTTTGTGATCTTAAAGATATGAAAACAGACAAAAAAAAGGAATTAAAAACTTTTCCAATTTACTTTGGAAAGAAAAAATTTTTATCATTTCTACACGTTCTGAATTTTATATCACTATTATGTGTTATCTTAGGTATATTATTAGATATTTTACCAATTTTTTCATTATTTTTAGTTTTAACTTATCCAATAGTTATATTTTATATTAACAAAGCAAAGAAATCAAATGTGAATATTGAAAATCTCTCGAGTGGCTTAGTGGATGGAGAATTTATATTTTGGCCAATTTTATTATTTTTAGGCGCAATTTTCATTTCTTGAGAAAATCGTAGAAAAAGTTATATATCATAGTGTGAGATAAAAATTTATGAAAATGAAAGAAAATATCGAAGATATCATCATAGTCGGTGGAGGTCCTGCAGGAGCATATCTTGGATATCTTTTAGCAAAAAATAATATTAGGTCAATAATTTTCGATCATTCACACCCTCGGGAAAAACCGTGTGGGGGAGGCATAAGTGCTTTTGCTTTAGATAAATTTTCTGTTTTACATGAGATATCAAAAGTGTTTACTCCAAAAAATGAATATGAAGGTGAATTAATATCGCCTAAAGGAATTAGTGTAATCTTAAAAGGAAAAGAACCTTCTTGGACCATCTCGCGGAAGATTTTTGATAATTTTCTCATTAATAAAGCAATAGACCGTGGTGTAAAATTAATCAAGGAAAAAGTTATTGATGTAAAACAAATAGATAATTTATGGGAGATTAAAACAAAAAAAGGAATTTATAACGCAAAAATATTAATTGGTGCTGATGGAGTTAACAGTATCGTTCGGAAAAAGATACTCGGGCCGATACCAAAATCAGATATCGGCATATGTTACGGTTGTTTTGCTATGAGTAAAAAACAACAAATTCCGCGAGTAAAATATTTATCAGATGGAGAAGGATATTTTTGGTGTTTTCCACGAAATGATCATTTGAGTATAGGTATTGGTATGCCTTCCTATAAAAAAAGGGATATTAAAGAGTTATTAAATAAATTTATAACAACTTACTATCCTGATATTAAAATACAATCAAAATGGGGGGCAACAGTACCATACATCAATGACAAGAATTTTTATGAAAGTCCCTGTGCTGGGGATAATTGGATCTTGATAGGAGATGCTGCAGGTCATGTTGATCCAATAACTGCAGAAGGTATTACTTATGCATTATGGTCAGCAGAATTGGCATCTAATGCAATTATTAATAAGGATATTAAATCATTTGATCGCCTTTGGAAAGAGGAATATGGTGAAAAACTATTAACTGGATGTAAGATGAGACACATGTTTTATAACCCTGGTTTTCTTGAACACTCAATGAAAATCGCATCAAAAAGTAAAACTTTTTCTAGTTTACTTTATGATATAATGCAGGGTAAACAAAAATATCAATCTCTAATGAAAAGGATGATTATCGATTCACCAAAAATATTAAAAGAATATTTTATTAAATCAATAAGGGACATCTGATATTTTTAAACATATATAAACTTTAAATTACTTAGTTAGATATATTAGTAATATTTTAAATATTAGAAAATTAATTTAACAAAGTGAAAAAATATTGAAACGAACAAATTTTATTTGGGAAGAATTTATCTATGGTGGACACTGGTTTTCCCTCAGCGTATCTGCATTTGTATTAACTGTTATAGTTCTTCTTGAATTAAATATAAGGTGGGAGCTTATAGCTATTGTATATCTCCTTCTTCAAACAGTGTACAACTATAATCATTATAAAGAATTAGATTTTGATTCTTTATCAAAATCAGATAGGACAAATCATATAAAAAAATATTATAGCTTCCTTCCAATACTTACTATTTTATATGGAATTGGATTTGTTATTCTAACGTTTTATTATGGAAACATCGAAAGTTTAGTAATGGCTGGGTTTTTACTACTTAGCGGGTTGTTATTTACAAAGGTTTTTAAAAAATTGACGGAAAAAATAATCGGATTTAAAACCTTTTATGCCTCCTTTACATTATCATTATTAATAATTTTTATAGCTTTGTTTTATAAATATCCAATAACTTTTTTAATTTTGGAGTTAGTAATATTCTTCTTTTTACGTTTCATGATAAGCTCAAGTTTTAGTGATATGAAGGATATGGATGTCGATAAAAAATATCATTTATTATCTTGGCCTGTTTGTTTCGGAAGAAAGAAATTTTTAACATTTCTGCATATATTAAATTTCGTAACAACTATTCCATTGTTCATCATTATATTTAAGATACATCCTACGTTTTCATTTTTTGTTATTTTTTCATTTTTATATTGTTTTTATTATATCAAAAAAGCAAAAAAACCAGGGGTAGATATTCATTCACTCACCAATATCATAGTTGATGGGGAATTTCTTTACTGGCCATTTTTTTTATTCATTGGATTAATATTATAATATACTTTTTCAGTTTAAATGGTTATAGTTAAAGTTAATGAGTCACGAATTGAAATTTTAAAATTCCTAAAGCGAATATCTTTACCAGTTGACTGGGAGACAAATCCGGAAATAATACCTCGAAAAATTATATATTTTGCCTGCCCTGAATATACTGTCCAAGGATAAAAAATAGTTACTACTTTTGGAGGATCATGATCAACAAAAATGTTTTCTCCAAAACCAATCCCTGAAAAAAAATCCATAATAAATTTCTTATAATCAGTAGTTTCAGAGAGCTTTTGTAGATTTTTTCCATATTCATAGCAAACATCAAAGAGGAGCTGCTCTCCGTTTTCTAAATTACTTATTTCTTGTTCAAGGATATATAATATGTGGGCTTCACATCCAAAAAATCTGTTTTTTTTATAGAAAAAACTACCTTCTTTGTAGTTGAAAAACTTTGCATCAAGAAGCTTTTTCATAGACATTTTTGTATACTTTGTTGGTTGAATTTTATTCAGAGATTTATACATTGAATCAAACTTATGCTCTGGTAAATTAACTTCTCGAAAAAAATTTTCATTTTTTTCTATAAACTTTTTTTCAGGCCAACATTTTACAAGACATTGGGTACTTCCCCTACCTTGACATTCCATCTGCATACCTTCAATAGTTTTATCTTGTACAAGAAATGACCATATACCAACGCTTCCGCCATCAGTCATTATATAACCATGACCATTATGTGGACATATAATATAATCTTTAAATGAGATTGTAAAAACTTTTTCATTAAAATCTGCTTCATAAGTTACCTGTTTGGAAAATGTTACCTCCATATAACGAACAAGTCCATATAAAAAATCTTCTAGATCCTTTTGAGAATGATTATTAACTGTTGGAAAATTCGACATCGAGGAATATAAGTATCCAAATTTTTTTCCTGCAGAATAAAGAACTTGTTTTCCAGGATTTCCATAATTTTCAACAATTTTATTCTCAATCATCTCAAAAAGTTTTTCAGGTAAAAAAATCTCTCTTAGAAACGTAACAGTATCATGCTCAGTAAATGTTGTTATAATGAACCCCGGTTTGTCGATAATCTCCCTTTTTGGTACGATAATATTTTTAATAAACCACCTAACTATTCTATCTTTAGCTTGCATAGGAAAATCATCTTCAACAAATTTTTTTAGATTTTATATCGATGCTAATCTTTGATTAAAATACCGTTTTCAGTGAATTCAAAGCTATGAGGAACATCATTGATTTTTGTCCATCGCAATTTTTCAATCTCTATAGTACGGTTAGATGTTTCACCAAGTATTTCTCTTCCAAATGATACCAAGCCATCTCCAATATATTCAAGTATTTTATTTGTTGGTTCTTTTTCGTCTTTTTGAGCAATACAAAGGGTAGTTATTCCATTTTTAGTTGTTTTATCAAAGAGTTCAAGAAAATCGTAATAAGATACAGGGAGCGGTGAATGAGCTATGGCGCTAATGCTATCAATCACAACTCTATCATAATGTTTATTTTCAATGTTTTGTAATATGTTCTCTAACATTTTCTTGCTAATCGGCTTCATAAAATCAAAATGAACAATTTGTAGGTTACCTTGCTCTTGCCATTGTGGAAAATTCCAGTTGAACTGAATCGCTTGTTTAATTAATGCATCTGGTGGCTGTTCAACAGTAATATACAGACATTTTTCGTTATTTTTGCATCCTTCTGCTATAAATGCCATACCAAATAATGTCTTGCCTGTTCCAGGCAGTCCAGATAGTACAATGTTTGAACTTTTTGGAAATCCACCTTCCATAAGATTATCTAAACCAGCAATACCTGAGTTTACACGTTCGATTTCTTTATTAATATTATCAAAATTAATGCTTTGTTCCATTTTTTTCCATCCATCCTCTTTTATTGTGTATTTTACATATGTAATCGGGTAAATAGATTTTGTGGTTTGTAGGATTGAAAGATGGGGCTTTTATGATAAAAAAACCAAAGATATTTAAAAATGATTTATTTTATACCTAATGTCAACAAATGTAACTGTTAGGTCAAGGTTTACATGATAGTATCATATATTGTATGTAATTCCGGCCTGGCCCATTTTTATAGGAATTTAAATAAGTTTAGATTTTCATGAAATATCAAAAATATGAAGCTGAATAATTGGTGTATTTTGTTTTCATAAATTTTTGGTCTGTTATTTCCCCCTTTATATACTTGTAAAAATCCGATGACCATTTGCTCTTCATCTAAACTGAAATCCCAATAATGTCCGTTGCCGCCATAACCTGAATATTCAGAGCACATCAGAAACGCTCTTTTTTCCCCACAACAAGCCTTTGTGATGGCGTATTCTCCTTGGTATCTGTCTCTTATTTCAGGTATAGGATAATTTTCGTCCACAAGTATAGCACAATCCTGGTCATAATCATCTGAGTCTATTACAACATGATCTCCGACTCTGTAGATAATTGAATAAAAACGTATACATGCGCCGATTTTCCCTTGGTCATGTTCTGGGCTATCAAGTGGTGTAAGTATTATTGTTACATATCCACATTCTGTTGAAAGTTCATTTTCTAGATTGTTATTTTTTTCTGTTGCTCTCTTATAATTTAGTTTTATTGCGTCTATTGCTGGTATGCTTGTTGCAAGAAAAAGCATGCAAACTAAAAAACATATTATTTTTTTCTTCATCTTTATCACCTCATACCTATAAAACTTTTGGTTTTATATTAATTTTTTTTAAAAACTTTAATGTAAAAATCGCGTATATATTTTGCGAAAAATTTTTGGTTGGTTTGTTATTATAATAACATATTGTTCTGATGAAGGTCTTTTCTACCCTAAAAATATTTTAAAAGATTTATAAAGATTATTTTTTAACAAATTAAATAACATAGTATTTCCGATAATATGTTTAATCTTCGGCATTTGAACATTTAATTTTTCGTAATCACAACCTACATCATTAACATCTTTTGCTTTTATTCTTATTTTGAAATCACCAACCTTATTCCATGTATGATCAGCAGACTGTTCATCACCTGAACTAAAGGGTCCTAGCCATCCAGTGTTTGTTTCATCACCCCAGTTAATCCAATAATAGACATCATCACCATCGGGATCAACGGTGGAAAAAGTGTATTCATATTCATCACCTGATTTTCCTTTTGTTTTACCATGTATCTTAGGATTATTAGGGGGATTACTGTTAACTGTTGGAGTCGCAATTTCTAGATCCTCTATGTAATATGCATCAAAAGGATTTTGATCTGGTGGACGTGCATAACCCTGATTTTTTTCTGAATTAAAAACAGCTGCTACAATCTTTGTGTTTTCACGTGTTAAAAAATCAAAGTTGTATTGTTTTCCATCCCAGTTAATATCGTCTTGCCAGGTTTCTTCTGGTCCTATGTTTAAATCCGTGTTTAATGCATAATATAAAAAAGCATTTGTATAGGGGTTAGTAAATTTATCAAACCAAATTGTTGAATTTTTTTCTAGAACATAAATCCTAATATTCCCCTGGTAGGATGTTATCTCATTGTTTTTTACTGAAACATAAATATCTATTTTTCCGTCATCAACCCAATCTACTGATATACTTATATCGATATCTGCTACTTCTCTTCCTCCACATGTTTCAATTGCTGAATTATATTTGTTTTTTACAGATTCGGTACTACTTGCTCCAACCTCTACGTTGTGTCCTCCATCAAAGAAGACTGTTGGAAATGCATAAAAATTATAATCGGTACCTAATCTTTGTGCAGCAGGTAAATTCTCAAAGATAAGTGTAATATATTCGAAATTTACAGGGTTATTTTCACTGTACAGATTTTTTAATGCTGTATGCGCATATTTACAATATTCGCAATCAGTTGATGTACCTAATTCAGCTAAGATCTTATGTGTATCGTCGGTATTGTTTAAAGTTGTAATATTCAATGATGTAGATGTAGTGATAATTGAGCATAAACTAACAATTATCAGGCTTGTAGTGATGTATCTTCTCATCATGTTTCCTCATCAAATTTTTTATAAAACAGAAATATAATATTTTCATATAAATGTTTTGAATAAAAAGAAGATTTATTAATACATATCTTTTTTAAAATAAAAGAATGGATTGATATAAAATGGAAACAAAGATTTTATTCTCTTTAGAAAACTGTGTCAAATGTATGCAAACCAAAGAATTATTGACAGAACGTGATGATATAAAAATTATTACTTATCCTCATGATCTAAATAACTGGTCTGAGGAGCAATTAGATGAAGCTAAATCCCATAGTGTTTTTGATGATCTGCAAATAACTGCTCCCATTCTTTGGGTTGATGGAGAAAAAATTATTGGTTTTCTAAGGATACGGAAATGGTTACAGGATAACCAATGAACGTCTAGAGTTCCTTTAGAGTTGTTTTCATTTTTTGGGACCATAATTCTATACATGATTCCAGGTTTTTCTTTATTTCATTTTTTTTAACTGGTTCATATATGTAGTAATATCCGCCTTTTTTGAGTGTCTTTGTTTTTTTCTTGCATAGTCCACAATAAGATAGTCTTTGTAGAGATCTATATATAGTACTTCTTTCTTTATTTAACTGGTTGGCGAGATCATTTGTTTTTAATTCTTTTGTTTTAGATAGTGTTTTATAGACTTTGATGTCTAACTTATTTAGGTTGTAAAGATATTTTATTACGTCGTCACAGCACATTTCTTGGTTTTTTGTTATAGTTTTCATGTAGTCTTTCTTTTTTTGATATGATTTCTCATATATATAACGGTTGTGCATAATTATTACACAAACGTTATATACCTGTATCATCATTATGGCCGAGCAATGAATGACGAACTAGAAGAAATAAAAAGAAAAAAGATGGAACAATACATGGAGAAATACATAAAAGGAGAAAAAAATATGGAAGATATGCCTGATAAACCAATAGAAATAACAGATGCAGATATAGATAAAAATATCCAAAAATATGGAACCCTTGTAATTGACTGCTGGGCTCCATGGTGCGGACCTTGCCGCATGATTCATCCTATAATAGAAGAACTTGCTGTAGAAATGAAAGGAAAAATAGTATTTGGTAGATTAAATGTGGATGAAAACCAGTCTACATCATTAAAATACAAGATAATGAGTATACCATCATTGCTAGTTTTCAAAAACGGAGAATTAGCTGATGTAATAATAGGTGCTATGCCAAAGCAGATGTTAAAACCAAAAATTGAGAAATATCAATAAGAATCGTAGTTAACAATATTAGATCTTATTTGAGTATGAAAAAAGATTTTTAGGAATGATGCAAAAGAATGACTAGAAAAAGAGCAGAAACGAAATCTAAAAAAAAAATTAGTAAATCGTTGATAATTGGTGTAGTAGTTTTTATTTTATTATTAACAGTTGCAGTAGTGGCTATAACGACTTATAAACCAGATAGCAACAATCAAGATAATACTACTAATTCGGATGAAAAATGGTTATTTGCATTAGATACATTCACCGCTCAGGTTGGAAGCATACAAGAATACAGTACCGGATATATACCAACACTAGTTATCATTGATATCAACGGTGATATCATTCATTGTGATCCTGGGGTTCATACGAAAGAACAACTTATGGAATATGTTCAAAGCGCACAAAATCCTTCACCAGGTCAAAGCCTTGGATCAGCACCTGATTTTACACTTCAAACATTTGATGGTAGGATCTTTAAATTATCTGAAAACAAAGGTAAAGTAGTTATTTTAGATTTAATGGCTGTTAGATGCCCACCATGTGCACAACAAATGCCTGAACTCTATAAACTCAAAAAAGAACTAGGAGATACAATAGTTATACTTTCAATTGATGTCGATGCAGCATACGGATTAGAAACAGAAGCACAAGTTAGAAACGCATATGGAGAATATATACGGGATTAAACAATGGTTATAAAAAACAAAACAAGAAATTTTTTAACGATTCTGATAATGACATTAATATTTTTTACAGCATGTTCTATGATGAGTTCAGCAGAAATAAATATTGAACTTGATCCTGAATATCCAAAACCACAAGATACTATAACCTTTAACGCAACTATTAATGATACAAACCTAAACGAGGTAGTAATAATCGTTGAAGAATGTGGATATGAACCAGAATTCGGATATGTTTGTTATACAGATAAATTCAATGAAACCATGATTAAAACCACGTTAAACACTTACTCTACTTCGATCACGTTAAAACATGAAAACACGACTGAAATAAAATACCAACTCAAGTATCATAATGATACCGGATGGTTCTCGGAGCCTTCAGGTATTGAAATGATCAAAGTATCTTTAGATACATCTAAAAATCTAGATAACGGAAATCTATCTGTTGAAATAGTATATGTCATAATTATAGTGGCAATTTTGATAATATTTATATCATTGGTCTTATATAGGCGAAAGAGATAATTTATGGAATTACGGATTAAAAGGCTTTTATCTCAGGTTTTTGTTTTTTTCATTGCTAACCTTGGTGCTTTAAAGATTAAAACAGGATTTTGCGTTCCATTTTTTTATTGTCATTCATGTCCTGCTTCAGCTGGTGCTTGTCCTATCAAATCTTTAGAATCCGGAGTGTTTAAGGGTAACCTTGATTGGAAATTGATACTTTTCCCAATAATGATCATTGGTTTTATTGGCGTACTTTTTGGACGAGCTGTATGTGGATGGGCATGCCCTATTGGGTTACTTCAAAGAGTTACAGGTCGTGTTCCTCGTTTAATTAAAAAGAAGTATCCAAGTTTGAAAAAATTATCAAATTCTAAAATTGATAAATACATGCGTTATAGCAAATATTTTGTTTTAATATTTTTAGTTTTTATTACAACTTATTTTATCGGTTTCATGTTTACAGATATTTGCCCTGTAGGGATACTTGTAGGGACTTTTCCCACATTAATTCTTAATCCGGGTGAATATGTCCCTAATGTTTTTTTCTTTGCTGCTATGATAGTTTTTGTTCTTTTTATTATTCTGATTTTTACTGTTGAACGTGGATGGTGTCGTTATTTCTGCCCTGTCGGTGCATTGTTTGCTCCTTTCAACAAGGTTAGTATTTATCATGTAAATGTGGATAAAGAAAAATGTATTCATTGCAATAAATGTGTTGATGTCTGCCCGATGGGTATCGATGTTCCTAATATGCATAGAGATCCTGAATGTATATTATGTGGTAAATGCGTTGAAGCATGTCCTCAGAATATAATTTCTTTTAGGAGGAATTAAAACTATGAAGAAACTAATAGTCATTCAGATTTCTTTGTTACTAATCTTTTCTTTTGCTTTTGGAGGATTGTTTATATTTACAGATGTTTACAATGATATTAAATCGTCTATTGTGGAAAGAACCTGTTATAGTTGTCTCAAATTGGATAAGGTTTCAACCTTAGATTTTACATTTGAAACTGTTGGTAATAAGGATCATCCTGATTTTGTTTTAGATAATTTAACAAAAGGACCTGTTTTTATAGCATATGGAAGTAACAGTTGTAATGCTTGTAATATTACAGATGCTGTTTTAATGGATATATTTAATGTGGAGTTCGAATTTAATGAATTTGTTATCAAGGGGGTCAATTTTGATGAATCTATTATCACTTTTTTCCATATAAACGTCGATGAGCATTGTGGTGAGTATCGTTATTCTTTTGATGTTTATGATAAGAGCAATCAGAATGCTGTTCCTATGTTTGTTGTTATTACTTGGGGTAATAATTCTGGTGTTGTTGAACCTTGTTATGCGACAGCATATGGGACTCTGGGATCGTCTGATAATGAAAGATCGGATTTTATTTTAGAAATGATTCATTTGGGTTTAGTGAAATTTTCAAGTTATTCTAGTTAAAATTCAGTTTTTAATTGTTGATTAACAACCCTTAATTTTTCATAATAACGAAAATATTATAAATAATTCGTATATTAACAATTGTTAAATGGAGGAATTGAATGAAAAAAGTATTACTTTTAACTGTAATGGCAGTATTAATTATCATGCCATTATCTGAAGCTATTAAAGTTACAAAAGATACTATAGAAAACACAGATAATCAATTTAAAAATGTTTTAAATGAGGATCAAACTCATACAGTTCTAGCGGAATATGTAAGTAAAACTACATGTCCATATTGCCCCCCAGCATCAAGTCAACTTTACTCGATATATAATTCAGATGATTATGAATTTAATTACGTGACTTTTGTTACAGATAAGATAAGTGAGCTATCATTGCTTGTACAACCTCATTTATCAACTAGAATATATGACGAGCTTGGTGTAAGATCTGTGCCTGATGTTTATTTTGATGGAGGATACACAAATATAAAAGGTAGACCGGAGGATGAACAGCCATATAGAACTGCAATAGAACAATCCGGAGCTATAATAGTACCCCAAATAGATATAGATTTAAATGTTGAATGGATGGGTACAAATATTATTAAAATAACTGCTCAGGTACAAATAGATGACCCCGAATTCAATGGTAATATTAGGATCTATATAACTGAAATTAACTCCCGATGGAAAGACCATCAAGGTAATAATTATCATTATGCCGTATTAGATATACCTGTTGATCAAAGTTTAAAAACGGTAAGTCTAGAAAAAAGCATTAATCAGCGAACTAAGACTCAGACACAGGATAATATTATAACTATTACAAAATGGTGGACCGGTAGTATAAATAAAGATAATTGTATGGTAATGGCATCTGTTTTTGATGAAGATACAGATTATGCAGTTCAAACAGCATCAGCAAAACCAGTTATTACCTCTAGTAATGATTTAACTTTTACCACAGATGGCTACACAAATATAACTGTTCAGGAAGCATTTGAGAATTATTTATCTTGTTATTGTTTTGGCGTACAGATTCCTATAGACATTAGACGAACTGATGATGAATATAATGTTGAACATTTAGAAACGTGGGGTGATGAACAAGAACCAGTGAATTGGCCTAATCTACAAGAGGGTGAGAACTTAGACGAATTCATGAATGAATATTCAAAAGAAAATGTAGAGATAATTTTATACTGCCGAACTGGTAGACGAAGTTGGGATGCCACTAAACTTCTCATAGATAACGGATTCAAAGGAACAATTTACAATATGGAAGGCGGTATTACAGAATGGAAAGATGCAGGATACCCAACCGCGATATCGGTAGAAAAAGCTAATGCAATGTGGAAATCAGATAACCAAATTTTTGTAGATATTAGAACCCAAGAGGAATGGAAAGAAGAGCATATACAAGGATCAAAGAACTATCCTGATTTACATCAAGGAGTTGGAATAAACGACTTTATGACACAGTATGATAGTAAAGAGGTAGTTATATATTGCAAAACTGGTGGCCGAAGTAATGAAGCTGCAGATCTTCTCATTGAAAAAAAAGCATTAGGCGAGTTTAATGGATATTTTCACACCATGATAGGTGGAATAAACGCATGGAAAAATGCAGGATACCCAACACCACGATCCCATTACCGTTTTTGTCATACTTCACATACTGTCTTACAAAAATTGTTAGATATTTTTCCTAATTCTTTTCCTGTTCTAAGATATTTAGCAGGGATATAGAAAAAATATTTTTTTTAATTACATATTACAATTTTATTTTTTCTCCTTTTTTCAAAGCTTCAACAGATTTATCAGCATGTTCCTCGAGTTTCTCTTTGTCCAATACAGATTTTCTGGCACGAATATTCTGATCCTTGATAGCTTTTTTAGCTTCTTCATAGCGTTTACGTCTCTCACCTTTAATAGCTATAATCATTGATCGCATTTCAAAAGCTTTATCATGTACCTTTTGCGCCTCTTTTCTCATTTCCATGTATTCTTCATGTTTTTTATTTGCTTCAGCAATCGACACTGATAATTCATTTACAAGTTTCATATATTTTTCATGTTTCTTCTGGCTCTCCTTGTAATATTGCTGTACATGTTTATGTTCTTCATCTGCTTTCTTAAAAAGTTCATCAATGGCATTATCTTTATCTGAAATGTCTATTTCTACTGTTTTTTGTTTTTCCATTTGTTCATGGTATCTCTTATATTCTTCTCTTTTCTCACGTATCTTCTCAATAAGCTCATTTTCCTCTTGAGATGACATCGGAACTGTTTCCTGACGATATTCAAGCATTTGAAAATCTGCTTTAAGCTCTTCAACTCTTAATGGCAGGTTTCTAAAAACTTCTCCTTTCTTTTTGCGTTTTGCTTCAATTAGTTTTTTCGCTTCTTGTTGTAGTTTTGTGCGTATCTCCTTATGATGACGCATTTTTGTTACCAGTTCATCTCGTTCTTTTTTTATTTTATCCATTTGTTCTTTCAGTTTTTTCCGGCTTTCATTGAGCATATCTCGTTCTTCACGTAGAACTCTTGCCATGTCGTTTAGCTCGTTTCGACGCTCTATATATGATTGATATTTCTTCTCAGAATCTTTTAGTTTTTCTATTTCTTTTTTCTTGTTTGAGTCATTTTTCATGAGAAACACATGGTATTTTTTGCTGGATTTTCGGCATCTGTAATTATTTAACTACTATATTAACCTCGTTTTTGCCTTTTACAGCAATCCAAGGCATTTCTATATCAGCGTATCCGCCTCGGGGAATAGTAATATTCTCTACTTTATTTTTTTCCTCACCATTGACATACAGAATTACAGATACTTTTTCAGCTGAAACATTTCCTCTGTTGAAAATTTTAAAGGATGTCTCAACTCTTTCTCCTTTTTTAAATACCTTTGGCCAGTGGAATACTCCTGATATTCTAAGATCTACTTTTGCATCTTTGATAAGTGCTATCATTGATATCTGAGCGGTTTTCTTCTTGTTTGTTGGTTTAGTTGTTATTTTTACTTCCACCCAGTCATCTGGTTTGATGTTGTCATTTGGTTCTAATGTGAGTTTTATTTTGATTGATTGTTCAGGTTCAAGTTCAACCTTATTCATATTTAGTGATATATCCCAGCTGTCATTTTTAGCAACAGGTTCGGCGTTTAATTCATAGATCATTTTATGTTTGTAAATATTTTCAATAGTTATTTCAAATGTTGCTGTTTCATCGGGTGATATTTCTTTTATTCTTTCGAGGCAGATGAGGTTTACGAATTTTTTAGTTCCCGCTAAAACTGCTGCTACTAAAAATATTACAATTATAAAGATTACTATGAATATTAGGAGCCATGCTCCGTATTCACCTAAAACATCGTTAAGTCCAAGGTCTTCTGCAGCTGATTCAAACATGTGATATATGTTTTCGAAAATGTTTGGTTGTTCCACTTTGGTTGTAACATTTACTGTAATATTGAAATCATCAGGGCTTTTTTCGGAAGTTATTGTAAATGATAGAAGATCCGAGTCAGTCTCTGTGTACCATGGTACTTGTACTGTTATATTATAGACTGCTTCGTTTTTCTTGTCTTCATCATAAACATTGAGATATTCATCGATGTAAGATATATAATCAAGTTTCCAATCATTTTCTGAGATTATGTCTATATTATATCTATCTTTTATGTATCCCTTGTTTTTATTTCGAATTATAAACTGATATGTCACCTTTGATCCATGTTTTACTTTTTCTCCTTGAGGTGATATAACTTCTATGTCATAGACAACTGCATCTTTTGATACTCTTACAAATGATGTTTGGTTGGTTATTCCAGTTAATCCAGAAACTTCGAAGAATACTTTTATGAAATCATTATTTTTATAAGCTGAAGCATCCGTTGCAGTTGAATTTACATAAACATGAATCAAGGAATAATCTTTAGCAGGTATTGTAGTTTGTTCTGGATGGTATTCTATTGTCCAACCACCAGATTTGTTGACGATGCCAATATTGATATCAACAGTATCCTCATATTTGCTCGTTACATTTAAGATGTATTCAGCGCTTCCGCCCGCGTATACCTTTTTATCTTTCAATCCTTCTGAGATTTTGAGGTTATCTGTTTCTTCGTAGATGACACTTATTGAGGAAGGATAATTCTCTGAGTCATAAAATAGATTTATTGATCTTAAATTGATTAATGGTTGATTTATTATAGTAACTTTTAATGTAAGATTATGATCGTGAGTTATTTCATAGCCATTTGCGTTAAAACTAAACCTTGTAGGGGTATCAGGTCCTCCTTGAATAAGTTCAAGAAGTGTTGATCTGTCTAACATTTTTTCATCTGATGCAATGAGGATTTTGTTATCGTATATTGAAGTGTTTAGTTTTATTAATCCAAGATAGATTATTTTTGGAAAATGGATATACAATTCTGCTGACATGTTTTTAAGATAAATGTTTCTTTCAATAGGGGTACTATCAAATTTAACAGATGTCTTTGATAGTTTTACCTTGGAGACTTGGGTTTTAGTTGGGGATTTTGTATCCATTTTATTTCCATCATGTAAATAATAAGTAATCATGTTTTCATCTGGTTGAACCACTGTTTCCACATTATAAAAAGCCCATAATAAAATCCATGTGAACAACTCGCCTTGTTCTAAGAGCCCCTCTTCAGAGTTAATAGCTGTTGGGGGCCATGCATAAAGAATATCTCCTGTGGGTTCTGTGCTGTTTATGTATCTAATTGGACTATATTCATTACTTTCATAAGGATGATAATCATTATGTAAGTATAGAGTAAAGTTTTCATCTGCCTCGGATGAAAATTTTATACTAGATGAATAATCGCTTGATCCATAATAAAAAGCTGATGATCTTAAATCACTTATAAGAGTTCCAAATTCTTCTCCACCAATGTCAAAACTGCTTAGATTTTCCATTAAAGCTTCTATTCCTAAGCCAACATCTTTAATCTCATCATCATTACTTTTTTTAAGTAGATTTGCAAATTGTTCAAGTCTTTTCATTAATCTATCATAATTTTTTTCAACATAGTCTTTTATTGGTTTGTCACTTGGAATTATCTCTATTGTAACTAAAAGTTGATCTCCCTCTTCAAAGATTTGTTCAACATTTTTTAACGTAACAGAAAACTGCTGGACTTTTTCATCGAATAATTCAGGTTCTAAAGTGATATTAGCTGTTCCATTTTTGAGTATTCTTGCTGTACTGTTTTTCAGATGGTATACAGATATATTAACGGAATCTCTACAATTTAGTAACTCCATTTGAGAAACAAGTGTTGATGAAAAATATAAATCGAATGTCATATCGTCTTTTATTTCGATTGTTTTGTTGATATCCCAGACTCCTGAGGTTCTATAAGGATGTCCTGATAAAGGATTATCAAAATCAATCAGTTTTCTTAGTAACTCCCATTGCGCTTGAAGGCTGTCTAATTCTGATTCTTCAGCTCGAATATTGTCAGGTATTAAAATTGCTACTGAGAATAGTGTTGTGAGTAAAATAAATGTAGTTATGCATGCTCTGGATTTTTTATTTAGTAGCATTCTGTTGACTCACCTATATTATTAGTTTTGTTCTGTTTATATATAAATCTTTTTTTACAATAGTTACCATTTTTTGCAAAATGGTTATTGCATTACTACTATAATAATATATTTTATATTTAATAAATATTTTGCTTAAAAATTGGTTTTTGACCAATAAATAGCAAATTATTTATATAATGAATAACAAAGTATAAATGGGAGATACTAAAAACCTGAAAAATACACTAACAACGGAGGCTAATGAGGAGAACTATGCATTCAATTACTAGAAGGACTCTCAATGTTCTATTAATAATCATATTATTTCTAATTATATCGGGTTTAAACACACAAGGAAAAGATATGATACTTATAGTAACCACTGTAAATGATGAACCAATCACTGAAATAACAGAAGATGAAGATATCAAAATAAGTGTTTTAGATTCAGATTTAACAGAGGATCCATATCTTATAGATGTTACAATAACGTTAGATGATAACGAATACCAAATAACAGATGAGGCAGAAAATAGAGAGATAATAATTAAAGCACCAAACGTAGACGAAGACATAAAATTACCAATTGTAGCCCAAAAAGAAGGATACAACACAACACAAAAACAACTACTTATAAAAAACCAACTAGGTTTAATTGTAACACCACAAGATTACATAATCGAGGAAAACAAAGAATTCTACGTAACAGTAACCGATAATTCAAATGGGAAAAAACCATTATCTGGGGTAAAAGTCTACATCCAAAGTATTAGTGACAGCCGAGACATAACAAATGAAGAAGGGATTGCATGGCTAAAATCCCCAGAAAAACGTGAGGAAATTAGAATAATCGCAGAATTGGAAGGATATGAAACAAAATCGCTAGATATAAAAATCGAAAGCGAACCAAATCTAATCGATATCATTCTAGGATACAAATTCACACCTATTATAATAGCAGTAGTTATCTTATTACTAATAGTCATAATTGTTCACTTTAAACAGAAAAAACCGATTTATACATCATGCAATGAGACATCCGCAGAAAAAGAACCCAAAAAAACACAGAAAAACAACTCAGATATTTTCAAATCAAATAATTCCGTTCAACCAATAAGAATCGAAGAGAATGATGATGCTAAGGTTGAGGAAATAAGAATCTCAAGAAATAAAAAAGAAAAAAAGATAGTCCCTGTAAAATCTGAGGAAGACGAAACTGAAAAAATAATTAAAAGGAAACAGCTACAACAACGGGATTACGACTGGTTTGAAGGAACAGACGATGTCAGATATGAAATAAATAAGTTAACCGGAGAAATAAACGAGGACAATGTTGATAAATGGTTTGAAGGCGTTGACAATTTAAAAAATAAAATAAACGAAAAAGTAAAAAAGAAAGACAAAAAGAAAAAACTTAATCTAGAAAACACATAGTTTTAACCTAACTTTTTCACTAACTCTGCTACTCTTCTACCAAGTTTTTTTGCATTAATAGAAGTTTTGTCATCAGGTGAACCAATACACGCTATACCATAATGACCAGTCGCATCAAGCGGATCTCCAACAATGATCATACCATAAATAAGCATCGCATGAATAATGGACATAATCGTAGTCTCCTTTCCACCAGTCTCATCACCAGAAGTTGTAAAGGCTGCTCCTACTTTATCACTCATTTGACGTCTTACACTAACATATTTATCAAAAACATGTTTCAACTCTGCAGCCATGCTTCCAAAATAAACAGGAGACCCTGCTATTATTCCATCTGATGAGACAAAATCTTCTTTTGATACCTTTTCAACAGGTTTTAAAAAACACTCTACACCCTTAACCTCTTTTACACCTTTAGCTATTTCTTCAGCTAATTTTTTTGTGTTTCCACTTTGTGAATAATACATTATTAAAACTTTCATAAACTGTCTCCTATTGTTACAAATCTAGTAATAGTAAATAATGTTTTTTTATATTAAATCTAGTAACTTTCAAATAACCCTTTCAATATACAAAAAAGCAGATGGCAAAAAAGAATAAACTTATAACGGATTTTTATGAACTAAAAGTTAATCAACTTATGGATAGGAGAGTATGGGATCTACCTATAATTGAAGAAAACGAAGATATATCTCATGTTCTAGCTATTCTTGGAGCTCGTAATCATATATGGGTGATAAAGGACAAAGAAACCAAAGAGCTAGTAGGAATCATAACGGAACATGATGTACTTTCGATACTTGCCCCTAAAAATTTACCATCATACGTTTTTGGTATGCCAGATATCCGGTCGATACAACATGGAACAGCAAAAACAGCAGAGGATGTAATGTGTCATAAAATCATAAGTTGTAGATCAGATGATAAAATCATTGACGCTCTTATGAAAATGGTAAGATACAAATTAAGAAGATTAGCTGTTATCGATGATAAAAAAATTGTTGGTGAACTCACACTTCATCAGCTCATACGGAAGTATTATGCAGCTACTCAATATCATCCCATAATAGAAGATGAAGAAGGTTGATATAAACGGATGCAGTAAATGTCTTATTATTAATAGCTTTAGCTTTAATATCTGCCAGACTACTTGGTTATTTATTCAGTAGATTAAAACAACCAGCCGTGATAGGGGAAATAATCGCAGGGATAATTCTTGGCGGGGTAGTAGTATTATTATTCTCTGGACAAGAATTCTATATATTTGATTATCAGCTACCCATCCCTGTTTTAGATTTCAAAAATTATAATGTGAATCCCTTTAAATTCCTAGCAGAAATTGGGATACTCTTCCTTCTTTTTATATCAGGTCTTGAAATTAGTTTTTCAAGGTTAAAAAAAACAGGAAAAGCATCAACATATGTAGCAATAGGTGGTGTTATTACACCTCTTATCTTTGGTTTCTTATCAGGTATTTTTTTAGGATTATCTGCACAAACTAGTTTAGTAATCGGTCTAATACTTACAGCAACCTCGGTAGGAATCACTGTCAGAACACTCATGGATTTGAATGTTCTTGATACGGAGGTTGGAACTACTATCCTTGGTGGCGCTGTAATTGATGATGTTATCGGAATAATTCTACTCGCGTTTGTACTTGGGATCGAGTCACTCACAGATGCATTATGGATAGGTCTCAGAATCGCTTTATTCTTCCTAATTTTCCTTTATCTCGGTTTAAAAGTGATAGATAAAGTACTTGATCTTGGTGAAAAGATACATTTACCTAAAGCATTCCTCAGCATTTCACTCTCAGTTCTTCTAATATATTCATTTTTCGCAGAAAAATCAGGTATCTCAGGGATAATAGGAGCATTTGTAGCAGGTTTATTGATAGGTCAAAATATAAGATCCACAAAAATAACAGATGACATAAAAGCACTAGGATACGGTTTTTTCATACCAATATTCTTCGTATGGGTTGGTTTTTCACTCTGGGAAGACTCAAGCATGAATATCACATATCTAGCTTCAATTGCGATATTTTCAATTATCATAATAATCGTTGCAATAGCCGGTAAAATCATAGGATGTGGACTAGGAGCAAGATTATCAGGGTTATCCAATAGAGAATCATTACAAATAGGAGTCGGAATGATACCACGAATGGAACTTGCACTGATAATAGTGCATACTGTAGCTACACAAAATTTAATCCCTACTGGTATTACCAAAAAAATACTTATCTCAACAATACTTCTAACAATAATTACGACGATAATCACACCGTTTCTAATTAAAGCTACGTTTAAAAACAAAAAATAATATCTTATTTTACGCATGAAATATTTATTTGAACTATCAAAAGAACATAAAACAATTCCAAAATCAGAGATTTTATCATGTTTAAAAGCTGAAAAAATCAAATACAAAACCATAGAATCAAACACTGATGCCCTAATCATAGAAACCGATACAAAACCTGATAAAATAAAACAGATATCAGATAGACTTTCATCAACATTTTATGTTAACAAATTAAAATTTTCATGCCTGCCAATAATAGAAGATATTAACAAAAACGCATTAGAAAACCAGATCAAAACCAGGGGTACAATAGCCATAAGACACAAAAACAGATCCTTAAACATAGAATCCCAAGAAATAATAAAAACATTGGCAGATATATACACAAAAAACAGAAAGGTAAAACTAGAAAAACCAGACATTGAAATCAGAGCACTCATAACGGACAAGAGAGTATACATTAGCCAAAAAATCTCTCAGATAGACAGGACTCAATTCGAAAAAAGGAAAGTACAGTACCGACCGTTTTTCTCACCAATAACACTTCATCCACGACTTGCACGTGCCCTCGTAAATCTATCAAATATCCAAAAAAACAAGGTACTACTGGATCCTTTTTGTGGAACTGGTGGGATACTCCTAGAAGCAGGTTTGATAGGAGTAAAAATAATCGGTTCAGACATAGAAGAAAAAATGATAGAAGGATGTAAAAAAACACTTAGTCATTATAATATAGATAAGTATAAGCTAATACCTTCAGACATCGGAGAGATACATAAACATATAGACAAGGTTGATGCAGTTGTAACTGATCTACCATACGGCAAATCTACAACAACAAAAGGAGAAGAAAAAAATCAGCTATACATTAGAGCTTTTGATAAAATATCAAATATATTAAAAAATAATTGCAGAGCTGTAATCGGTTTATCGAACAGTGATCTGATCTCTGAAGGCGAAAATTTTTTTACCCATGTCGAGACACATGAAATTAAAGCTCATAGAAGCCTAACACGATACTTTGCAGTATATGAAAAACAACCATAAGGCTTTAACAATAAAACATATTCGCCTTTTTAGGAAAAATGACGCAACTGAGTATTATATTCCTTGGGACAGGTGGCAGTTGGCCTACTGTGAAACGTAACGTTTCCTCTTTAGCTGTTAAAAGAGCAGGGGAAATCATACTTTTTGACTGTGGTGAAGGAACACAAAGACAGTTTCAGAAGTCCAAGCTTAGTTACATGCAGATATCAAAGGTTTTTATAACCCATTTTCATGGGGATCATTTCCTAGGTTTACCAGGTTTGATTCAGACTATGCAATTAAACGACCGTGATATCCCCCTACACATCTATGGTCCAAAAGGTATGAATACATTAACAGATCAACTGCTATCACTTGGTTACTTTAGACCTAACTATAAAATAATTGTTCATGAAGTTGATGAAGGTGGTATACTTGATTTTGATGAATACACAATCCATGTTATAAGAGTTAAACATGGTATCCCAGCACTAGGTTATTCTCTCGAGGAAAAAATGAGGCCTGGAAAATTTGATAAACCTAAAGCATTAAAACTGGGCATCCCTGAGGGTCCGTTATTCAGTAAATTACAGAAAGGAAAAATGATAACATTAGATGATGGTAGAAAAATAACACCTGATGTAGTACTTGGTCCTCCAAGAAAAGGTAGAAAAATCACGATATCTGGTGATACTATACCAATTGATAAAATGGTTGATTTTGCAAAAAACTCAGATGTTTTAATCCATGAGGCAACATTTAACTCGGATCTTGAGGATGTTGCTAATGACTATGGGCATACTACAGCTGCGCAGGCTGCTCGAATAGCAAAAAAAGCCAATGTTGAGAAGTTATACATGGTTCATATCAGCCCAAGGTATCTGGATAGTCAGCTTTTGGAAGAAGATGCACGTAAAATTTTTAAAAACTCTTATGCACCTAAAGACTTCCAAGAAATAGAAATAAAATTAAAAAAATAAAAAAATTTGAATTATTACTCTGTTTCTTCTTTTTTTAATATTGAACTAAGACATTGACTCATGCTTTTATGGGCTTCTAATTCAAAAACAATAGGTGCATCTGCTGCCCATCCGCCAAAGGCGTCTATTACATCTTTAACATTATTGACCTCTGTTTTAGCCCAGTTTTCACTATTCATCTGTTCATTATCAATAAAAGCAATAACTTTCTCCCGTTCGTTAATATCTGTTGATGGTGTTACTAAAATATTAAATGTAGACTGTTTACCATCTTTATCCTGCTTATAAAAAACACAGCTTTTAGAAGTAGATTGATAAATTCCATATTTATGTGTCATATCTATCCCCCTACCAATGAGAAAACATTGATCAAAAAAAGATATGAAGTTTACATTTATATTAGTAACGTTTTAAAATAACTGGTTTCTTTAGAAAATCATAAACGTTAAAATCCATGCCATATATTACTCTATAGATTCTATGGGAGAGAGACCTTCTTACGATGAATATTTCATGGAAATGGCACATGTAGTATCAAAAAGAAGCACTTGTTTAAGACGTAAAGTGGGAGCCATTCTTGTTAAAGACAAACATATACTTAGTACAGGATACAATGGCGCCCCTAAGGGTCTCAAACATTGTTCTGAGGTAGGATGTCTTCGAGAGAAGCTGAATGTCCCCTCTGGTGAACGTCATGAGCTCTGTCGCGGTCTTCATGCTGAGCAAAATGCAATCATTCAAGCAGCAGTTTTCGGCGTTTCAATAAAGGGGTCAACTCTGTATTGTACGAATACGCCGTGTGTTGTCTGTGTTAAGATGCTTATAAACGCTGGTGTAACTGAAATAGTGTTCTCTGGTGAATACCCAGATGCGCTTGCGAAGGAAATTTTAAGTGAAAGTAACATTAAAATTCGTAGTTTTAATAAATAAATTTCCTTCTGGGATTGAAAAAATGAGAAAAATATAAATACCATTGAATGATTTAGTTTAAGGGAGGAGAATATGAAGCATAAGAGATCATTTGTATTGGATGAAAAAGACGATAAAGCAGTCAAATTATTCGCAGAGCTAGGAATGCCAAAAAACCTAGCAAAAACATTGATGTATATCTCACAAGTCCCAGAGTGTAGATCTGCAGATGTCGAACAAGGTGCTGATCTTAGGCAACCTGAAGTGAGTGTTGCCATGCAAGAGATGCGACGAAGGGGCTGGGCAAAAAAGAGAGATCTTAAGAAAAAGGGCAAAGGTAGACCGGTTCATATCTATAAACTTACGAAACCTTTACCACAGATTCTCAAGAGTTTCGAAAATGATAAGATGAAACAAGTGCAGACCATAAAAAACGATCTGACAGAGTTGCATAGCCTCATAAAAGGATATAAATAATCTTTTAAATCCAAAAATATAAAATTATTCTTAATATTTTACTTATTTTGCAATCTCCAATTTCGAAATCTTGGTGGGACGCAGGTTGGAAAAAAGAATTAGAAAGATATTCGACAATATAAAACAAAAACCGGATATTATTATTGTTAAAAACTCGAGTGAGCCATTTATAGATAAAAACTTTTTTTATTTAACAGGGCTCGATCAAGGTTTATTCGAAGGGTCCACTGTGATCTGTCATCAGGATGGTAAGATTGATTTGATTGTTTCAGAGCTTGAATCTGAAATCGCGAGAAAAATAAAAGCTAATATTTTGGTTTACAAAAATAAAAAAGAATATAATAAATATCTATTAGACTCATTAAAAGACATCAAAGAAGTAGGGTTAAACTATTCAGGTATTTTACAGAGAGATTTTTTGTTTTTTAAGAAGAAATTCCCTAAAACAAAACTTATTGATGTTGCTGATTCTTTTGCTAAAACACGTGCAGTTAAAGATGATGCGGAAATTAAAAAAATCAAAAAAGCAACTAAAATCACAGATGAGGTAATCAAAGAAATACCAGGAATGCTCCATGAGGGTTTACATGAGTATGAATTAGCCGCTGAGATCAATTACCTGATGCAGAAAAAAGGAGCAGATGGTCCTGCTTTTGATACTATATCCTCCTTTGGACGTAATACAGCTATGCCTCATTATACTCATGGAAGTACTAGGTTGAAAAAGGGTGATTTTGTTCTTTGTGATTTCGGTGCATGTTACAAAAGGTATAATTCTGATATTACTCGAACCTTTGTTTTTGGAAAAGCAAGTGAAAAACAAAAAAGAATACATAAAACTGTTTTAGATGCTCAGAAAGTAGGTTTAAAAATGATTAAACCTGGTGTAAAAGGTGAAACTGTACATAAAAAGGTTGATGATTTTATCAATAAAACAGAGTTCAAGGGATGTTTTATTCATTCAACTGGGCATTCCCTTGGTATAGCTGTTCATGATGATTACATTGGTTTTAAACCTGGTTCTGAAAAAATTTTGCAGGAGAACATGGTTTTGACTGTGGAACCTGGTATTTATATTTCTGGTTATGGTGGTGTACGTATAGAGGATGACATTATCGTTACAAAAAATGGTTTTGAGTTTTTAACAAGGTCCCCTAGAGATCTAATTGAGGTTTAATTTTCCATTAGGTTTTTATGAAGTTTTTATATATCGCCTTTTGAGGGTTTCTATTATGAGCTGGTATAAAGAAGTTGAATTTATCCGGGAGCAGGCGAGATTGAATAATGAGTTTTTTGCTAGTTCAATTCCATTGATTGCTAGTGAGAATGTTCTTTCGCCATTGTGTAGGGAGATGCTTATTACTGATTTTCATGGACGGTATGCTGAAGGTACACCAGGTAAACGTTATTATGAGGGTTGTGATATTTTTGATCGTGTTGAAGAAAAAGCTATGGAGCTCGCACGGAAGCTTTTTAACTGCAGTTATGCGGATGTCCGTCCAACTGCTGGGACTACTGCGAATATTGGAATTCTGAAGGCTTTGATTAAACCTGGTGAGACCGCTGTTGTCTTGGATCTTGCGAATGGTGCCCATATAAGTTTTGGTAAATGGGGCGGTGCTGGTGTTCGTGGTATTAACTTGGTTTCTTATCCTTTTAATGATGAAGTTATGAACATTGATGTTGATGGAGCTGTTAAGCTTATTAAGAAAATAAAACCAAAGGTTGCTTTGAATGGTCGTAGCGTGTTTTTGTTCCCAAGTCCGATCAAGGAACTCGCTGAAGCGGCTCATGATGTTGGAGCGCCCCTGGTGTATGATGCAGCTCATGTACTGGGTCTTATTGGCGGTAAACAGTTCCAGGATCCACTACGTGAGGGTGCTGATGTTATGAGTGGTAGTACCCATAAGACGCTTCCAGGCCCACAGGGTGGTATGATTGTTTCAAATCATAAAAGTGATAATGAAGAAAGTAAATCTTTTCTACGTAAACTAAGTTTCGGGGTTTTCCCAGGTGTGACTTCTAGTTATCATCTTCATCATGTCGCTGCGAAGGCGATTGCTTATGCTGAACATCTTGAGTTTGGTGAGGCTTATGCTAAACAGATAATAAAAAACGCTCAAAGCTTTGCTCAAGCGCTTCATGAGCGTGGTTTCAAGGTTTTTGGTGAAAAACTTGGTTTTACCAAATCCCATCAGATACTTCTAGCCATTGGGCCAGGTAAAGGTAAGGAGGCTTCTAAGAAACTTGTGGACTCTGGTATTGTTACCAATATGAACACCATCCCTGGTGATAAAGATCCTTTGAACCCCTCTGGTTTAAGACTCGGAACCCCTGAGGTTACCCGTATTGGAATGAAGGAAAAAGAAATGGATGAGATTGCTGAGTTTTTCAAACGAGCTATATTGAAAGATGAGGATACAAAGAAGATAAAAGCTGATATTAAAGAGTTCAGGAAAGATTTCCAGGAGTTACATTATTGTTTCAAAGAAAACTTCAGGGGATATGATTATCATAAACTTGTATGATTTCGTGTTATGATTATTGCTATTACAGGTACACCTGGAACAGGTAAAACATCTGTTGCAGAACAATTACGAGATAAAAATTTTGAAGTAATTGATTTAAACCTTGTTGCAAAGCAGAAAGGATTTATTTTAGGTGTTGATAGAAAAAGAAACTCGAGTATCGTTGATATTAAAAAACTTGATAAACATGTTTTAGAGAACTATAGTGATAAAAGCATTGTTTTTATCGAGGGGCATCTTTCTCATCTTTTAAAAAATGTTGACAAGGTTATTGTTTTACGTTGTCCTCCTTTAAAACTAAAGCAGAATTTAATAAAAAAAGGCTGGAAACCAGAAAAAATAAAGGAGAATGTTGAATCAGAGATTCTTGATATAATTCTTTGTGAGGCTGTTGATTTACATTCTGAGAGTGATATTTTTGAGGTAGATGTTTCAAAAAAATCAGTTAAAGATGTATCTGATATTATTTTGGATATGGTCAAATGTGAATTTAAAAATATGAAAAAATATAAAATAGGAGACATTGATTGGTCTGAGGAGATCCTGAAGGATTTCTGAACATTTGGATTGGGGGAAAATGGTTCTAGATACACAGAGGAAAAACGTTGACCCTTTGTTGACTAAAGTAGCTCGTGGCTTTGGTGATATAAATCCTAATGCTTTAACATGGTTATCATTAGTTTTTGCAATTGCTGCAGGGGTGTTTTTTTATTTTTCTACACCCGGGACGGAGTTAGTAAATTTCTTCTTGTATTTCGCTGCATTGTTTGTTTTCCTTAATGGTTTTTTTGACGCTATTGATGGTAAGGTTGCTAAGTTAAATAAAAAAACCTCTGCTAGAGGGGATTATCTTGATCATGCTATTGATCGTTATGCTGATGTTTTCATGGTTGGTGGTCTAGCGTTGAGTGCTTGGTGTGATCTTCGTATTGGTTTTTTTGCAATTGTTGGTATGCTTCTTACTAGTTATATGGGGACTCAGGCTCAGGCTATTGGTTATAAACGTGATTATTCTGGTCTCCTTGGTCGTGCGGATAGGCTTGTGTTGTTGATGATTGCACCGATTGTTCAGCATATTTTATTGATTTATAACGTGGTTTTACCCTTTAATTTGAATCTGCTTGAATGGGTTCTTGTTTATTTCGCGGTTATGGGTAATTTGACTGCTATTCAACGTTTTGTTAGTACTCTTAGATGGTTTAAAAAATAATATTGAAGGTTTTTTAGGATTACCCCTTCAAAATTTCAAACTTTACTCAATATAATTGATTCGACATTTTCTGCTGATAATGTAAGCTTATTTCCACCTTCTGTAAATTCATAGTCATAACAATGATAATAGGTATATTCATTTGATGAAAAACACATCTTATCATTATAAACCGTGTAATTACTCCATATAACACTTGAATATTCCTCGTTTACACTTTTCATCTGTCCATCTTCATAAAAAGTCCATGTGTATCCATCACTGCTGCTTGATCCAGTCATATAATCTATGTTCCATACTCCAACAAATTGCCCTGAGGGGTTTGAAAAAACAAACAGGAATAATACAACACAGATTACTATTACTGCGATTATCGTAATAATTATCGGGATCATCAATTTACTTTTAGGTTTCACTGGCATAGCTGGGGTGGGTGCTGGTATATTTTGCGGTGGTTGTTGCGGTTGCTGTGCTGTATCTGTTTTTGTTCCACATTTTGTACAAAAATTTACATCATCAGGTATTTTATTTCCACAATTAATACAGTATTTTACCATGTTTTTTCCCATCTCCTCAAATTTTTAAAACCGTTAAAGGTTTATAAAACTTATAGATGAATACTTAACAACTATTGGGATATTGGTTTTTACGGAAGAAATGCCCATGGATGAGAAAAACGCGGTTGTTATTTCACTGGATGATGATGTTTCTGAGATTATTGATTTAGCATATTCTCTAGGTTATAAAGTTGTTAAATCTTTTATCCAGCATAGGGATAATCCTGATGTTAAAAGCTACATTGGTATCGGGAAGGTTGAAGAAATCAAAAAATACCTTGAGGATTCAGAGGCTAATATAGATCTGGTTGTTGTGGATGGTGAAATTAAGCCTTCTCAATGGTTTTTCCTTGAGAAAAAATTTGATATTGATGTTTATGATCGTGTGAGGCTTATACTCGCGATTTTTGCTGAGCGTGCTGACCGACGTGAGGCTCGTTTACAGGTGAAACTTGCTCAGCTTGAATATGAACGTCCTTTTGTTCGTGAGCTTATTCATCGTGCCCGTAGCGGTGAACATCCTGGTTTCATGGCTGGTGGTGAGTATCAGGTTGATGATTATTATGAGATGATTAAGAAACAGGTTAAAAAGATTAAAAATGAGCTAGAGAGTATTAGAGACGGTCGGGAGGTTCGTAGGCGTCATAGGCATAAAAGCGGTTTTTATCTGGTTTCTCTTGCGGGTTACACAAATGCGGGTAAAAGTAGTTTATTGAATCTTATTTCTGATGAAAAGGTTACGGTTGAGGGTAGGTTGTTTTCTACTCTTTCAACTACTACTAGAAGGATAAAGGATAACAAGATGCCTGTTCTTGTTACTGATACTGTTGGTTTTATTCGGGATCTACCTGCTTTGGTTATTGATGCTTTTCATTCAACTTTGGAGGAGATAGAGGTTGCTGATGTTGTTGTTCTTGTTGTTGATATTAGTGAGGATAAAAATATTGTTTTAAGAAAGTTGAAGGTGGCTTTGGATGAACTTATGGAACTGGGTGTGAAATCATCGATTGTTATTGCTTTTAACAAAAAGGATATGATTTCTGATGAGGAATTGGAGAATAGGATTGGTTTTATTCGTGATGCTGGTCTGCTGAAAGATTTAAGCAGTGTAGGCATCTCTGTTAGAACCGATGAGAATATTGATATGTTATTGGATCTTGTTTATGGCTCTTTGCCTCATTTTATGAGGTTTAAGATTAAACTCCCTGTTAATGATGAAACACAGTCTTTTGTTTCCTGGATTTATGATAAGGCTCATGTTTGTGATATTTTTTATGATGATTTTGTTACTGTAACTGTTGAATGTAGCAGTGGTATTCATGATAAGATTATTTCTAGATGTGAGGGGCTTAAGGGTTCTGTTTTTTATTAGTTGATATTTTTACATTTTGTCTTTTTTACAAATAACCTTTATATATATTCTTACACAAACTGTACCACGTTAGTAAATGTCACGCTAACAAATAACGTGGTATGGTAGGATGAAAAAAACAAACAAAACAATAACAGCACTACTAATAATATTCACATTCTTAGTAACAATATTTACCTACAACACAACAGCCATACAAATATCACAAAAAAACAACACAATAACCGTTGACAAACACGGAAATGGAGACTACACAACTATAAAAGAAGCAATAACAAACTCTCCAGAGGGTTCTACCATATACATTAAAAACGGGGAATACCCCGAAATCCTTGAAATAAAAAAGCTTATTTATTTAATCGGTGAGGGGAAGGATGCCGCTATAATAAATCCCATCTCTCAAAAAAACAAATACGCCGTCAATTTAGGGGCTCCAGGAATAAAAATATCCAGCCTCAGTATAACAAATGGAGCCCCTGGCCTCTATACATCAGCAATCAGAATAACCGCTTGCGATACAGAAATAAAAAACTGTAACATATATAACACACCCGTAGGAATATCAATATGGAGTTCAAACAACAAAATAGACAACTGCAACTTCTACAACTGTAAAGATGAAGGAATAGCACTCCTAGGATCAGATTATTATGAATGTAACAGCAATACAATCACAAACTGTGAATTCTACGAAAACGGCGATGGGATAGAACTAAAACAATCATCATACAACACTATTTCAAACTGTGAATTCTACAAAAACACACATGCAGGTATAGATGCTATATCATCAAACAACAAAAACACAATAACAAACTGTAAAATATACAACAACAAACAATATGGAATATACCTTTCATCCTCGTCAGAGAACCAAATAATAGACTGTGAAATAAAAAACAACAAATATGGAGATCTAGTCGAAAATGGAGAATCAAAAAATAACGATATAATAACAAAATATGACCTATTAGAAAATCCATCAAAACAAAAAACAACAATAAGCATAATACAAAACCTATTATCAAAAATCTACAAAATAAAAAATAGTAAAATACTAACATTACTAGGATTAGACAATTTTTAGAAAAATATAAGTTCTAATAAATTATTTCAAAGTTTGGTTTGGAGAGATTGAAACATATGACCAAAGAGAGTAAAATTGGTTTAAAACTTGAAGTCTGCAGAGATAAAAATAACAAATTGACCATCGTTGCTCATTTTAACACTGATGCACCAAATATAATAATCAGTAAAAACGAATATATGTGGATACCGACACCTGAAGAAAAAGACCTGATAAATGAAGCATTTGAACTTTTACCATTAACGAAAACATTTGCCTCTCCAATTAAAAAAGAACCTGAAAAAACACCTGTGGTAGAAAAAAAAGAAGAACCCGAACTAGCACCAGAAGTCACACCAACTATTGAAGAAGATCCACCTGAAGAATTACCACCTTTAGAAAAAAACGAAGAACCAGCTATATTTGAAGTCACAAAAGAAGAACCAAACACAGAAGATATTAAAACAGACATAGATAAAGAATTGGAGAAAAATATCGATGAAATATCTAAAGAAATAGAAGATAAGAAATCAGACTCAGAAGACACTGATAAAACAGAAGAAGATGAAGGAGTACTGGTAGAAGCAGATTCAGATGCGATAGAAGCAGCAATAAAGAAACACCGAGAAAAAGATAAAGACGATTCAATTATTGAAGCAGATGAAAAAACAATAGTTGACAGAGTGTTAAACCAGAAAAAAAAGGGTAAATGGAGAAGATAAAAAAACTAATATTTTTTTGTTAACTTATTACTTTCTCCTTTATTTCAAAAAGATTACCCATAAAATCTCTAATAAATAATAAAACCCGGTCACCTTTTTTTATAAATAATGGTTCAATATTATTTTCTTTACAACGTTTAACAAATTTCTCTTTGTCATTTATTTCAATACAAACATGTTCATAACCATGATCACCATTTTGAGAATTTATAAAAACCTCAAAAACAGTGTTTTCATCACCATAAACAACTGCTTCAACTTTTTCTTTTAGATTAAATATCTCCTCGGATAGCTCCTCTGATAAATTAAATGTTTTTATCAGATTCAATCCTAATATTTTTTTGAAAAAAACCTCGGCTTTGTTTTTATCTGAATATTGTAGGGCTACATGTAATAGTTTGATTTTTTCCACCATATGTCTCCAAAAAAATAATGATGTCGGGGTTAGATATTTTTATATGATATCTAACTTTTTCCCAAGTTTTTCGAATTTATCAAGAGTGTAATCAAGATCTTTCTTTGTCAGACCAGCGTTCATCATTGTCCTTATTCTTGCTTTGTCTCTTGCAACCATTGGGAAAACAATTGGTAACGCAAATATTCCTTCATCGTAAAGATTGTTACTTAGTTCTTTTGCTTTACTGCTTTCTCCGACTATGACTGGCGTGATTGGTGTTTCACTTTCTCCAGTGTTGAATCCCATGTTGTTTAATTCTTTTTTGAAATATTTTGTGTTATCCCATAGTGTTTTTACATGTTTTGGTTCTGTTTCCAACACATCTATTGCTGCTAGTTGTGCTCCTGCTACCGCTGGTGGATGTGATCCACTTAGTAGCCATGTCCGGGATTTGTTATATGCAAAGTTTACTAGATCTTGACTTCCTGCGACTAGTCCTCCTACTACTCCATATGCTTTACTGAATGTTCCCATTTCAACATCTATTTTTCCTTCGATGCCGAAATGTGCTCCTATTCCACGACCATCTGGTCCTATTACGCCCTCACCATGTGCATCATCAACGTATGTCATTGCTCCAAATTCATTTGCAATTTTCACTATTTTATCCATCGGAGCTATGTCTCCATCCATACTGAAAACACCATCTGTGATTATTAAAATCCGGTTGTATTTTTTATCAGCATCTTTCAGAACTTTTTCAAGATCGCCCACATCTCGATGTTTAAAAATCGCCCGATCTGTTTTAGTAAGTCTTACACCATCAATTATGCTCCCATGGTTAAGTTCATCACTAATTATAATATCGCCCTTTCCTGCAAGCTGAGGTATAAGCCCTGAGTTAGCCGCGAAACCCGTCTGATAAATCAATGAAGACTCTGTTCCTTTAAATTTAGCTAATCTTTTTTCTACTTCCATATGCAATGCCATAGTTCCTGCAATGGCTCTAACAGAACCTGAACCCGCACCAAATTTTTTAACAGCATCAATTGCCTCCTGTTTAAGCTTTGGATGATTACTAAGATTAAGATAATTATTTGAACAAAGCATTATCACTTCTTTGCCATCTACTACAGAATGAGGCATTGACCCTGATTCAAGTATACGTAATTTCCAGTCGAGACTATTCTTAACAAGATCTTCATATTCTTCTTTTAAAAACGCTGTTGGATTTCTTTTCATAATTGTTTCTTCCCCCATAAAACATCAACCTGTTATAACGGTATTTCCCCTGAAATAAATAAGTATATTAAAAGTTGTTGGTTTGTATCTTAACAACTCTGCTGAGACGATAACCAATAACTACCATCATGAATTCTATTTTTGCAAAATCTCTATCAAGTTTTTTATCCCCACTATCAACACGGATCACAGGTGTAGAAGCAAGCTTAGCAGGTGTCGAAATCACAATGATATTATCCAACCCGATTTTTCTAATAACCTTCGGACTAAGTTGAAGATTCCCACGCCCAAGAATAAAACCCTGTGCACCAATAGGGCTGAGTATAACCTTAGCCTTTGAATATTTTTCTAACAACTGTAAAATATTTTCCTCATTCACATCATTTTTAATATTTTTATTCTGATAAACTGCATCAATACCAAGCAATGTATTCTCGATATCTAGTTTATCAGCGATATAATCAATAGTTCCACCTGAGCCAAAAAAATACAAAAAATCTGTGTTTTCCTTCATTTCATCCATTATATGTTCTGCTAATTCATCTTTGATTTCATTTTCAGAAACTGATTCAAAAGTTGCCTTTCCAACCTGTACATAAGTGGGTTCTACGATACCCTTCGCGATTCCAAAAAGTTTGATATTCCAATCACCCTTACGATATCGTTCTTCGTCGAGATCCATTATTTCTACATCACCGATTGTTAGATGTTTATTAATGAACTCATGGAGCATTTTTGCAGATGCATCTGTGTTTATACCAAAAACAGCTGAATGCATTTTCACACCAGAAGGAACACCTAGTATGGGGATTTTATTTTGCACTATCTCAAATACGTCACGGGCTGTGCCATCTCCCCCACAAAAAAATATGAGATCAACTTTTTCTTCTAAGAATTTTTTACAAGCATTGCTTGTATCAACTGATGTTGTTTTCTTTTTTGGGGGATTATAAACTATTTTTGGATGTTTTACCCCAGCTGCTATTAACTCATCAGCACCCATAACCCCTGAACACGTGAACCATTTGATATTATTTTTCTCCGAGTAATTCTTCATAAATATTTTTATCGTTTCTACTGCCCTTGATGGTGCTACAGGTTTTGCACCTAATTTAATTGCTTTGTCAAGAACATCATCTGTTCCTTTTAAACCTACTTTTCCACCCATGCCTGCAACAGGGTTTATAAGAAATCCGATTTTCACTATCATAACAATTCTTAAAAACAAGGAACAATATCCTCTATATAAAATATTTAGAAGAAAAAATGTTTGTGAGCTGACAAAACTTTGTCAGCCCAAAAATTTTTGTTTTTTATTTCTTTTTAAGATATGGAAGACCAGTTCTTTTATTTACTCCAACGGTATAACCATCTGGTTTATCACATGGTTTACCACTCTTTGGTGTTCTTTTACTGAAGAAATAAATAGTTTGTATTCTTCCACCTTTAAGTTTTACATCTCGTGTATAAAGCGTCCAACCATCATGTGTATATGCCATAAATTTCCTACCTCCGAAGGATATGAATGTTTATCTTAACATTTAAGTTTTTCCTTATATCTCTCCTGTTCTAATCTTTGACGCCTTTTTCACTTATAGTAAAAACAGCTTCTCCTTCAGGGAGGTGAGGTGAATCTATAAGCCTTGCAATACGTTTTGGACCCTTACTCTTACGCAGATATATCCTAAACGTAGCTGTATGCCCAACAATATGACCACCTATAGGACGAGTAGGATCACCAAAGAATGCATCTGGTTTAGCTGCTACTTGGTTTGTTACACAGACAACCCCGTTGTTTAGATCACTCCATCTTAGCAGGTCATGCATATGTTTATTTAGTTTCTGCTGACGATTTGCAAGTGCTCCACGGCCAACGTATTCAGCTCGGAAATGAGCTGTTAGGGAATCTACCACGAGTAAACGGGCAGGTACATCTTTTGAAAGCTCTTTTACTTTTTCAACTAAGAGCATTTGATGGCTTGAGTTGTAAGCACGTGCAACATGTATTTTACTTAGTACATCATCTGGATTTAAATCATAAGCTTCTGCCATTTGCACTATACGCTCAGGTCTGAACGTGTTCTCTGTATCGATATAAAAACAATGTCCTTCTAATCCTCCTTGATCCTTAGGAAGTTGAACATTGACACATAATTGATGAGCTATCTGGGTCTTCCCTGATCCAAACTCGCCGAATAATTCTATTATTGACTGTGATTCAAAACCTCCTCCCATTAGTTCATCAAGTATTTTTGAACCTGAGCTTAAATGCCCTATTAGGGCTCTTTTTTCTAAAAGAGTGCCCCCTGTTTCAAAACCTCCGATATCTGCGAGTTTACGAGCATTTATGATGATTTTTGAAGCAGTGCTTTCTCCTATCTCTGTAGCATCTGCAAGCTCTGAGGGTGATGCTACAGCTATGCTAAGAGGATCTACATATCCTGCGTCTTTTAGTTTTTCTGCGATAGCAGGTCCAACGCCTGGTAACTTATTAATTGAATCTATATCGTCGTTATTTTTCCCCATATAAAAACCCTGCTATCAGGTAATTGATAAACATTTATAAAGGTGTGGTCAGGTACACTAAAACTATTATCGTAATAATATATTGAGGGATGGAACATAATGGAAAATGAGTATTACCCATGGGGTGGTGAATTCACAGTATGCAACTCAAAGGGATGCATAGCAGTTGTACTACTAAACATTGAATATATTCCCACTAATAAGGTCGCAATTTATGGTCCACTTAAAACTGAGAACATCGGAGTTGAAAAAATCGTAGCAAATATCATCTCAAATCCACATATTCGTTTTCTCTTGATATGCGGTGAAGAAATCAGAGGACATAGGTCGGGTGCCTCATTAATAGCTTTAAATAAAAATGGTATTGATAAAAACCATCGAATCATCGACGCTCCAGGTGCTATACCATATATTGAAAATCTAAATGAAGATGCTATAGAAAGATTCCGTGAGCAAATCGAAACCATTGATCTAATAGGAGTAAAAGAAAAAAATAAAATCGATAAAACCATTGAAGAATATATTAGCAAAAAATCCTCATGTTTCGGTGACCCCTATATAGCTATAAGAATTACCCCTGAGGCAACATCTATTGATGATAAAAGAGCGTTACATTCAAGAGTTATAGTGGACTATATGGGAAACGTTAAAAAAAGAGGTGAATAAAATGTTTGCATTTACAAAAGAGCAGCAGATTCTTGAAATTTCAGACATCTGTATAGGTGGGCAGCCTGGTAACTATCCCACAGTTCTATTCGGAGGTTTTTTCTTCAAAGGCCAACCAGATTTTAAAAAAGCTGAATCAGATTTAAAAAACATGTTAAATCTTAGTAAAAAAACTGGTAGCCCTGCTATCCCTGATTTTTTCATTAAAAAAGAAGAATACATTGAAAAAATAGTGGATTTTGTAATAAAAAATGTTCCAAAAAATCATCCATTTTCTGTTGATATTATTGAACCAGGTTTGAAAGTAAAAACCCTGGAACATCTTAATGAAAAAAAACAATTACACCGAGTGATCTATAATTCTATTCATGTTGGTATTACCGATGAGGAAAAAAAGACATTGAAAAAACATACGCCAGAAATGGCTATTGTGGTTGCTTTTAACCCTAAGGATAAATCACCTGATGGAAAAATTGAGGTTTTAGAAAATGGCGCTCATTTAACTGATTCTGGTTTGTTAGATATAGCAAAGGAAATCGGGATTAAAAAAATACTCGTAGATACTGCGGCTATGGCCCCTGGTGATTATAGTGGCGCTTCTGTAGCAGCGATACCTGTGATAAAGGAAGAGTATGGCCTTCCAACTGGTTGCGCGATTCATAACGTGGTTGAAAAATCAAAATGGTTAGACGATTATGTTTCTTCTCGTAAAACCGTGGATGCAGCCTCAAATATTAATATTCCATTGTTTGGTGGCGATTTCGCGATTTTTGGTCCCGCGGATAATGCTGGTATGGTTTTTCCAGTCATGGCATGGCAGGATATTCTGGTTTCTGATTACACTGAGAATTATTTTGGAACAAAAACATCTGATTTTCATCCTAGGAGGATACTTGGTTAATGCCTAAGAATGTTAAAACAACGGTTATTGGCTCCTACCCTGTAGAGATTGATAATTTTGAGTTAATGAATCATTATTATAATCAAAAAAAGGTGTCTTGGGATAAATACATTAAATCAGCGGTTTCTGACATGGTTAAAGCAGGTGTTGAAATAGTTTCTGATGGTCAAACCCGTGATCCATTTGTTAATATTTTTATTAGAAAACTGAAGGGTTGTAGAATCAGGGATAGGCCCGAAGTTATAGATAAAGTAGAGTATGATAAGTCCATTGTTATCGAGGATCAAAAACTTGTTAGAAGTATAATTCCAGATAATACTCAACTTATCGGTTTAATTACTGGTCCGTTTACTCTTAGCAAGTCATGTGTGGATCTTTTTTATAATGATGAGACGGAGCTTGCTTTTGATTTTGCTGAAGCTCTTCATAATGAGGCAATTAATCTGCAGGAAACTGTTGATATGATCAGCGTTGATGAGCCTTTTTTCTCTGTTTCAATGCCTGATTATGCAGAGGAACTAATTAAAACAGTTGTTAAAGGTGTTTCTTGCCCGATTCGTTTACATGCATGTGGTGATGTTTCAAATATAGTTGAAAAACTAGCTGAATTACCTGTTGATATTTTATCTCATGAGTTCAAAGCATCCCCAAAGCTTTTCGAATCCTTTAAAAATATAGATTTATCTCAAAGAATCTGCCTTGGATGCGTCCGATCTGATGATTCCAGGGTTGAAACAGTAGATGAGATAATAAATCATATTAAACATGGTATTGATGTATTTGATGATAAGATATGTCAGATTTCCCCTGATTGTGGTCTTAGATTGCAACCAAGGGATGTAGCATTTCAGAAACTTTGTAACCTTGTGAAAGCTGGTAGGAAAGTATATGATAGATAAAAAAGTACCACTTATTATCGCCGAGAAAACTCCTCAGAAGGATGTAATACTTGATCCTAGTGGTTTTTTTGTGATAGAGCTTGATAGAAAAAACATGGAAATCCGTGTTGAGTATTATTCTAATGTTTACAAGGATAAAAAAATTGTTTCAGGTGTCCTGGAGAAGGTTTTCACTGGTAAAAAAGCTGATGCACTTTCTGATACTATCATCAAGAATGTACCAAAATTAATCCCTGAGCATTATATATATCTTGGACGGGAACTGCAAAGAGCGCAATGTTCCCTGGAAGAAAATAAGAAATATGTTCAGGGTGGTTGTTAGATTTTTTTGATCATGCTTCTACCGTTTAGATGCATTTCTGTTTTACCATTTTTCTCCCGTAAATCCATGTTTTTTATCTCTATGATGTCTCCTTCTTTGAATTTTTGGATTTCTTTTACTTTTTGATCCCATATTGTGATTTCTTTTATTTTCTCCTTTGTTTTTAGTTTTATAGTTGTTACAAAACCGAATTCCCCGTTGTCTTTGAAGAAGGGTTTAGTCGGCATTTTTTCAATTAATGTACCTTTGATTTTGCCTTCTGTTTCTGCTTTTTTAATTGTTTTAGTTGTGTTTTCGATGCTTGTTTCTATTAAGCCCCATCTCCCAGCGTTGATTTCTATTCCATTGTATCCTTTTTTTACATAACCATTTATTATTTTTACATGTGTTCCTTTCTTTATGGTTTTATTTTCGACTAATCCAACATCTTTGTTCCATAATACCAGGGTGCATGTTCCCGTGGAATCTGTTATTTCCAGGTTTGTTACTCTCCCATTGGTACCGTTTTTTCTGTTGAAGTTGTGTGTTTGGTTTATTTTTGTTATCTCTCCTGTTATCGTGCATTCTATCCCTGGTTGTAAGTTGTTTATTTTGTATTGATTTTCTAGGTTTCTCCCTAGTTCATCTAATATTAATAATGCTGCGGTGTTTTCATCAAAGAGGTTGTCATATTCCTCTTGTATTTTTTTTATTTCTTTTTCGAATTGTTCTTTTGTTTTGATGTCTTTGATTTTTTGATAAAGCATGTTTTTTTTGTTTTGCATCCTGTTTTTTTGATATGTGTGTTTGTTGTTTAAATCTATTGATTATAAGAAGGAGTTTTTAAAATATGGAGTTGAAGATTGTTGGACGGGGGGAAAATACCTTTAAGGTGGTAAGGAGAGGAGGTGAAAGGATGAGAAAAAAATTTTCTTTTTTTCCCCCGTACAACAACTCTAAGAAATAATTTGTTGATCATCTTTAAAAGGCTTTATTGTACAATTCTTATCAGGTTTCTTTACAGTTGTTATCCAAAAAAAGAGTTGTTGATTTTATATTTATTCTTGTTTTTGTATTTTTCCAGCTACTTTTTTCATGAGAACGCTTTTGATTTCTTCAGGATCTGTAGTTTCTATTCCAAAGTATTCTGGGAAGTTTTTTGTTGTTGTTAGCATCTCTGTTGAGCCATGTTTACGTGTGTGTATGAGTTTTAAATCTGCGAGGTCATCGACATGTTCATATGCTTTTGTTCCTATCATTCTCCTTAGGTTTGATTGTTTAAGTGGTTGATGAAAAGCGATCAGCGTCAGTGTTTTTAACAGGTTGTTGTCTATATCTGATTTCGTGATCATTACTGATTGGTCAGTGTATTGTTTTTTTACTTGCATGGTGTATTTGTCACCTGCTTTGATTACTTCCATGCTTGTTTCGTTTTTTCGTGTTATGTTGTAGTCTTCTATGAGTTCTTCAAGGGTTTTTTTGATTTTATTTGCTGTTAGCTTTGTTGCTTCTTTTATTTCGTTTATACTAACTGGCATGCTAGCTGAGAATAGTACGGATTCTACCAGGCGTTTTTCTTTAACACCCATTTATTTTTCCTCTCATATTTTTTTTAACTATATCCCACGTTTTTAATATATATCTTTCCATATGGGAATTTTTTTTGGTATATTGCTATTTTGTTTTCCATTGTTAGGAATAATATGGACATTAATACTTTGATTAGTTCTTCTCTTCCTTTTTTTTCGCATAGTTCTATTAGTGTCATTGTTTTTTTTGGATATTTTTCTATTCGTTTCCATATTTTTTGTATGTCTTCTTCTAGGTGGTCTTCATGTGCTGTTCCTTTCATTCTTTTTCGTGCTAATGCTGCTAATCTTTCTCTTTCTTCTTGTCTTTGTTTTTCTATTAATTGGTATTCCTCTGATTCTTTCCGTGCTTGGTTAAATGCGTCTAGTAGTTCTATGAGTGTTACTTTTCTTTTTGCGTTTCTTCTGAGTGGTTCATCTATTGGTGGTTCTGTCATGTTCATTACTAGGTTTGTATATGAGTATGCATCATCTTTGCTTAGCCACATCTCGGTTGGTACGTCTCCCCATCCGAATGGTTCGTATTGTTCTTCTTGTTGTTTCATGGTTATTACAAGGTCGTCGCTTTGTAGTTTTAGTACTTTCCAGGCCATGTAAATAATTCTTCCGGCGGTTATGAGATCTATTTTTTCCGCCTTGGCTCTTTTTAGGTACATTGTGGAGAAGTTTACTAGGTCTATATCCCATGGGTTTAGATGTTGTTGCATTACTAGTTCGAATGCTATTGCTATTGATCTGTCAAATGGGTTGTCGATGCTTATATGTTCTCCTTCATCTGTTTTCTGTAGCATGTTTACGTAGTGGTTTATCCGGTTGCTGTCATCTTTCTCATCTATTATGGATTTATGGAATAGTAAATGATTTATTACATCGTTGTCTATTTCAAGCTGCTCCAATCGTTTTGCCTCCTTCAACTGAAAATTCTCCTTTTGGTCCAACACTATTTGGGTTGATGTTCCCTATCATTTCAGATACACCTGTGTCACGCATTGTTACACCGTATACATGGTTTGCTTCTTTTAATGCGATTTTACGTAGGGTTACCATGATGAACTGTGAATCCTGGCTTTTGTTTTTCACCATACGTGATACGGTTTCAGCGTTGATTCCATCAAGGAACATGTCAACCTCATCAAGTACATAAAACGGGCTTGGATCATAATGCTGAATTGCAAAAATAAACGCAAGTGATGCAATACTTTTTTCGCCACCTGACAGAGCAGAGAGCAGTAAAACTTTTTTACCACGTGGTCTAGCCTTTATTGTTAGACCACTATCAAATAAGTTCTCAGGATCCTCGATTTGTAGTTCTGCTTCTCCCCCCTCTGAAAGCTGAGCATACATGTCTTTAAAGTTTTTGTTAACCGCATCATAAACCTCATAGAATCGTTCTTTTTTCTTCTCCGTTATTTCTTTGACAAGTTTTGTAAGGTTTTTCTTCTGATCCTTTAGATGTTTCACATCTTCATCTAGTTTCTTTTTACGTTCCGCCTGATGTTCATATTCCTCAAGTGCCCTCATGTTCACAGGTTCAAGTTCTCTCATTGACTCCTCTGTAACCTTCATTGAATCCTTCAATGATTCAACATTGGGTATTTTTTCATCTTGTTTTATTGGAACATTATAAAGCTTAAGTTCTTGTTCTAACTCTTGCACTGCTGATTCCAATGTTGGAATACGGTATTTAGCACGGGATATAAGATCATAATATGACTCTACCCGTGTGTTTATCTTATCTAAATCGTTTTCAATGTTCACTGTTTTCTTATAGACAATGTCACGTTTATCGCTTAGATCTTTGATTTTCCCTGTCATTTTCTCCTCAACTGTCATGAGTGCTTTATATTCATCTCTGAATTTGGATCTTGATTCCTTAAGTTGTTCAATGGTTTTTTTATGTTTCTCTATGCTCTTGGTTTTATCTTCTAACCCATTATTTAACTCGTTTTTTCTCTCCTCAAGGAGTTCTATCTTTGTGTTAAGTGCATCTTTTTCAGATGAAAATGTTAGAATGCTTTCTTGTAATTTTGATACCTCTTCCTCAAGATTTCTTGCATTCTGAGCAAGTTCTTTTTTAGTTCCTTTCAGTAAAAGTTTACCTTTTTCTTCTTTGATCTGATCAAGTTCTTCAACCCGTGTTTTATAATCATCAATTGTTTCTATTACCTGTTTTTTCTTATTTTCTAAGTCTTCTTTCTCCTTGATTTTAGCTTCTAAATCTTTGTTTAAAACCTCTATTTTACCTGTGAACTCCTTCCGTCTCACATCTAGGTCTTTAAATTGTATTTCTTTGTCACCTATTGTTCTGATTTCACCAAGTTGATTTTCTATATCAATGATTTCTTTTTTCAAAACAGTGAGTTCCTCGTTTAGTTTCTCCTGGTTTCTAATGACGTCGTTTAACTCCTGAGTGATATTTTCTAGTTTACTTCGATCAGATGTGCTGAATGTGAGATGACTTTTTGGTATGCTCCCCCCCATCATTGCACCGCTGGCTTCTACGAGGCTTCCTTTTAAATCTACTAGTCTTACGCCGCCCATCAGCCGTCTCGCGTCATCAATGGTGTCGACAACTACTGTATCACCAAATACATACCAGAATGCTCCATGGTACTCCTCTTTAAAGTTTACAAGATCAATGGCATAGCCATGGGCTTTAGGGTCATCCTTGGCCATTATAGCCCTCCCACGGGGTTTACCTTTGATCATTTTATTAAGAGGCAGGAATGTGGCGCGTCCTAGTTTTTCCTTTTGAAGGAGTTTTATAGCCTTAGCTGCTACCTCATCATCATCTACGACTATAGCCTGCATTCGTGCACCTGCGGCTATTTCAACAGCGGTTTCATATTTTTTATCTACCTTAGCTAGTTCAGCTATAGTTCCATGAACACCTTGCAGTTCTCCTTCGTTTCGTGCTTTTATAATCTTGTTTACTGCCCTGTTGTACATGCCTTGTACTGACTGCAAAGCATCATATTCCGCTTGTAGCTTTGCCTGTTCTCTTTGTAATCTTAGTATTGCTTTCTCAAAAGTATCTAGTTGTTCTGTTAATTCTGATTCTTTTTTCTTTTTTTCAAAAAGATTTTTTTCAAGATCACGAGTTTTTTTGGTTTTATCTTTTCCTTCTTTTTTGAACTCTTCACATTGCCAGTCGATATCCTTAAGCTCAAAATCGTAGGTTGATTTTGTCTCCTGCATCTCAGCGATTTGGAGTTCAAGGGCTTCTAAGCGCTCTGTGAAGCGATTACGTTTAAGTTTAAGCTCATGGATTTCACTGTTTTTCTCATCGTACTCCTCACGCATCTTAGCAAGCTCATGTGTGAGATCCATAGATTTATCATCAGATTGAGCTATGTCTCCTTTAAGATTTGTTAGATTTTTTTCTTTATCTTCATACTCTTTTTGTTTCTCTTGTATTTCTTTTTCCAGTTCTTCTCTCTTTGATGTATGTTCGTTTATTTCGTTTTCAATGCCTTCAAGGTTTGTTTTAAGCTCGTTTAACTCGTTTTGTGTTTCAACTATTTCATCGTTTGAATAGTTAATCCTTTCCTCTACTTTTATCTCCTCACTGCGGAGTTTGTCAATTTTTTCTTTGATCTCTTTGACTTCATCCCCACCGACTTCTCCGATTTTTTTCTCTATTTCCTCCAGTTCAGTCTGAGATTCATTGTGTTGTTTTTTCAGATTCTGACTTTGGTCATCCATAGTTTGTTTTTCTTTCTCATAGGATTCAATCTGACGGTTAACCTCAGCTATCTGTATTTCAACGTCTTGTTTCTTTTTCATCGCGATTTTGGCTTTTATCTCATACAGTTTATCCTTAAGCTCTTTATACCTGTAGGCTTCATCACGATCATTTTTTAGCTGTCTTATCTGAGCAGATATCTCGTTGAGTATTATACGGATTCTTTCTAGATTACCATCTACGTCTATTTCTTCTTTCTCCGCTTTTTTAATATCATTATCAAAATTGCTGATGCCGGCTATACCATCAATAAGCCGTCTCCTGTCAACGGTTCCCATTTCGATAAGACTTGTTACATCTCCTTGTTTAACAATATTGTAACCATCACCGCTCATACGAGCATGAAGTAACACGTTTTCAAAATCTGCGAAAGTAGCAGCTTTTTCATTTATGTAAAACTTGCTATAGTAGTTATTAGGATCATTTTTCAAAGGAGCACGTTTAATCATACGCGTTAGAACAACATCATCATCGTCAACAGGCATCCTTCGTTTTTTATTATCAAAAACCAGTGAAACACGGCAGTATTTCGCAGGGTTTTTATGTTTTTTACCACCATTAAAAATAAGATCTGTAAGACGGCCAGCTCTCATAACTTTAGAGCTTTTTGGACCAAGGACAAAAAGAATAGCATCAGCAATATTGCTTTTACCGGAACCATTAGGGCCCGTAATAGCTGTAAAACCAGGGAAAAAGGGAACACTGAATTTCTTCCCGAATGATTTAAAATTTTCCATTCTAACTTCTTTAAGGTACAAATCGGCATCCCTTCCTATCAAATATTACGGTCATCCTCTAAACCATTATCTCTTTGCATCCCATTTATTATAATACGGAAATAGGTATATAAAATTTTTCAGATAATTAATAAAATATCCTGTTTAAAATAGTATGCCGAGAGTGGGACTTGAACCCACGACATCACGGTCTTCAGCCGTGCACTCTCCCAGCTGAGTTACCTCGGCAAAAAAAAATTTTGGTCAAAGTTTTATTCAAGTTCTTTTTTAAGCTCACTTGCAGTTTTACTAATTTTATCTAATATGTTCTTCAGTAATTCCATGGTTTTTTGTACTTCCTCAGTTGTAACAGCACCCTGAGGTGATGGCTCTATAAGTCCATCCTGCTCCAGGATCCTCAACGAGTATCTTACCATGTGTTGTGGGTAGTTTGTGAGTTCTGAGAGTTTTATAATGCCCATGGGCTGATTTTTTTGAAGTACTTTTAAAACATTAACATGTCTTTTTAAGATGTCAAGCTCGGTTTCTATTACGCTTGTTAGTACACATCTTTCTTTTTTAGTATTCGTCATAAATTTTTCCCCTAAGTTAATTGTTAACACATGTAATAAAACTTCCCTTATTTAAAAATCTCTATTATTGTTGAATAATTTTTTATAAAAAAAACTTAGAACGTTTTTTTTAAAAGATTTTTCTTACTTGCATTGTTTCTTCTGCTTTTTCCCCATGATAATCGTATGCAATTGTTTTTATTGTAAATACATGTATAAGCCTTGTACGGTCTTTTGTCCAGTTGAAGCAGTATGGGTAGGTTGTATCATTACCCTTTGTTATTTCTTGCCCTAGGAAATCATATATGTAGAAGTCTACATGTTCTATTCCATCATCAACATCTGTTGCGTTTACTTTGATTGTGAGATCTCCTATTATTAATGGTATTTTTAGTAGACCACTGAATATTTTGTTGTTATTAAGATATAGGGCTCCTTCTTCTGGTTGGGTTATTTTGATCTCTGGGGGGTTGTTGGTTTCTTGTTTTGTTTTTGTTGTGAAACACCAGTTATCGGATTTTTTTGTGTATTCAGAGTCGTTTACTACTGTGTACCAGTTGTATGTTGTGTTATATGATAGATCTGACCAGGATGTTGATGCTCTGGTTCCATTTGGTATATTTTCAACTGTGTCTATGAGGCTGTCATCAGAGGCATTGTAGAATGAAACATTAAGATCATCATTATCTGGGTCACTTACAAAGACTGATAGTGTTGGGTTTAAATCTATGTTTTCTGAGTTGTTTTCTGGATCAGGAACAGTTGGTTGATTTGGTGGGTGATTAATTGGTGGCGGAGGCGTTGTTACAGTTATATGTAACTCCATGATGTAACCGATGACATCCTCCTGTATGGTTATTGTTTGGTTGTCATCAGGTATATATTCTGTTTGCTGGTAAACTACTGATATATCTCCTGTTTCTCCTTCATGATCCCAGAAGCCTATGTTGTAGTTTGTATTATCTTGATATTGATTGTACGTGTAGGTTTCATCGGTAATGGTTTCTTGGTCGAACTCTATTTTTATTGTTGTTCCTTCTGGTGCTATTTCATCGTTGACGTATAGGACTCCTTTTACTGCATGTGGTCCTGTGTCTGCTGTTGTGGTTTGTACTGTGGCGAGACTTACCAGTATTAATATTATTATCAAAATACTTGAGGTTTTGTTTCTTATTTCCATATTTATACACCCTCGTTATGTTTATTATATATATCTCGGCTTATATAAACTCTGTGTTTTGTTATAAAAGACAATAATTAATCAAAATTTGTTGAAAATATAAAAAAAGAGAAAAAAAGTTTTTATTTTTTTGGTTTTTTCTTTGGTGGTTCTGGTTTTTTACCGCCTTTTCTTGTTGCCGCGTAGAAGATCCCTATTATGACTAGTATACCTATTATCGCAGCGATATAAAGCAGGGTGTTATCTTCTTCACCTTCACCAGTGGTTGGTGCACTGTATTCCTCAAGGGTTTTATCAGCGGGGTTGTATATGTAGTCATAGTCGCTGTCCTCATCACTGTTTATCAGATATTTTCCCTCTTCTGTTTTTTCAACAGGTGTATCCAATTCTGTATCATAATTATGGAAACCATCATAGGTTCCATCGCTGTCTTCATCGTATAGGTATCCTTTGATGACGTCATCTATTACTTCTACATCGATGTACATGGTAGCTGTTGTTTGTGGTTGTGTTTCATCATCAGCGGCTGTGAGCGTTATTGTATAAATCCCATAGGTGGTCCAGTTATGTGCTGCCTCAAAAGATGTACCAGTTGGTAGTTCTGTTGAAACTGCATCATCTGTACTGTCGCCCCAGTCTATAGTATAGGTTATGTTATCTCCATCTGGGTCATCAGCGCTGACTGTGGACGTGTAATCTATGTTTTGGTCACCTGTGGTCTCCCCGGTTATTGTTAGGTTTTCTGGTGGGTTATTTGCTTTTAATATGTTCACGGTGGTAGTGTCTGTGTCTTTAGCATTATCATCATCTGTTACCCTTAGTTTTATCGTGTAGGCTCCTACTGCGGGCCAGGAATGTGTAGTGGTTGCACTACTTGATGATTCATCATATGAACCGTCATTGTCCCAGTCCCATTCGTACAGTTCTATGGTTCCATCACTGTCAGAACTCTGTGAGGCATCGAAATCGATGGCTTCTCCAATGAATCCTTGGTATGGTCCATCAGCGTCGGCATTTGGTGCAGCATTTGTTGGTGGTGGAGCTATAGGTGTACCACCGCCATCATTGCCTCCTCCGTTACCGCCGTTACCACCGCCACTACTGGCAGTTGGTGTACCGCTGACTGGATCTGATTTTTCACCCTCATTATCAGAGGTGTCAACAGCTGAAACCTCATAAGAATAAGACTGTCCATCTGTTAATCCTGTATCCTGATATGAAGTACCGGCAGTTGTTGTCAAAAATCCACTATTACGATAAATTCTATAATGATCAACACCCTCGTTATCTGTTGCTACATTCCATGAGAGATCTAGTTTTCCATCTTTTGCATCAGAAACAGTTAACCCTGTTACTTTTGATGGGGGTTCTGTGTCAGTTGCTGGAAGACCTGAGATGTCAATATGTAAATCCATCCTTTTTCCAATTGTTTCAACTAGAAATGTCTGATTATCAGTAGGATCAAGTTCATGGATTCCTAGATAAATTATTTTGAATACTCCTGTTTCTCCATCATGACCCCACCATCCAATTCGGAAATTACATTCATCATTAAATAGGTTATAAGTATATGTAATATTACTTGCTGTTTCTCCAGAAAATCTTAATTGTACTTCTATTCCAGCTGGTGCAATTCCTTGTCCTTCGATATATAGAACTCCCTTTACTGAACGAGGGCCAGTTGCTTCTACCGTAGGTATAACAGCTAATGTTAGTGATAATAGCAGTAAGCCTACAATTATTTTTGAGTGTGTCCTTTTTTTCATAAACGCCTTCCCCCTTGGGGTTTTTCTAAGATGGTTATTCGTTTTCATGGTATTTAATAATATCGATATATATTTATTACTCGATCGGCCACCAGTTGTAGAATATTTCCGATACGTCTGATACTTCAGTTGTATCTGGTATAGATGTTGATCCGTATGCAGTGTTTATTTCTGAGTAATATTCACAGGTGTCTCCGGTATAAGATGCGTTGAATGTTATATTGATTTGTTCGCCTTGTTGGAGTATTCCTGTGAAGTTGAAGTACATAGAATGTGTCGCTGGGTCATAGTATGATGCTGTAAGAGTTAAACCCGCAGGTGCATCTATATAATGATTTCCATCATATGTTAGGTTTTCTGGTAGTTCATCTCTGATGTATATATCACCAACGATTGGGCATTGTCCCGTGGTGTAGAACTCTATTTTGAATCTTCCATAGTTATCATCGTTTCTTGCGTATCCATATGAGTTGTACCAATCTTCATATTCATAGCACCATGTGTATTTCCACATTGCATAACTTGGAATGCATTGACAATTTACTGTGGCTGAGGAGCAGTCAAACGCGTCATCCTCATCACAGCAGTCAGCATAGACTTCTACATAGTTTACCATGTCATCTAGGCATTCTACGACTTCTGCGTAAATGTAGATGTATATTGAATGGCAGTATGGTACTGGTCCGTATACACTGTCAAATGTTGATGTAAAGTTGATCCATACCATGTCATCTGTGTGTTCAAGGGTGTAGTTGACACCTTCGTAGAGTGTCATTCCATCGTATACTATGTATGGCGACCAATCATCTCCGTTATCGTAGTAGTGAAGTCCTTGTGGTAGGTAGTCTGTCACTCGGATGTTGGTTAGATCACAGTCTTCTGCATTGTTATGGATGGTTATGTTGAACTCTGCTACATGTTCTATGCCATCAACGTATAGGTCTTTTAACCAGTCGCCTTGACCGCAGGCGCATCGTACATATTTATCTACTTCTAGATCTGGGATACATTCGCAGTATACCCATACCTCTGCGGTGTCCTCGTCTGTTACCATTGTTGGTGGTGCGCCTGTTGGTACTTCTTCACATACATATGTAGTTATATTCGCTGTGTTTGTGAAATAATCACAGTAGGTTACTATTGCATCGAACTCAAGGTATATCTGTATACCTGGGGTTAATGGTGGTGAGGGGCCTGTAACATCTTCACTCCAGTATAGCATTGTTCCTCCAGGGTATGAGCCGATGCCTGGCTCAGCACCGCCAACTGTTGTTCCTCCTTCAGTTATTACGGTGGCTACTGCGCTTCCTGGAACATATTGAAGCCCGTCTGGTAGGTAATCTGTGACGTTTGTATCACAGAGCACGCATCCATCTTCTGGTACGTAAAGGCTGATGTTGAAGGTAACAGTTTCTTCTACTTCTACTTCTGTGTATTCATCCCAGTATCCCATGTCTTCTCGCCATACTGTTTTCTCTAGATCTACTTGTGGTATGCATGTTTCACATTCATAGTAGAATGACACATCATAGTTAAATCCGTTTTCACAGGCGTCATATGCCCATGCATCTATGTAGAACCAATGTTCATGTATCCACTCTGGTACATCTTGGAAGTCCCATAGTTCTGTCATTGGATCATAGTTACATGCATGGTAGGTTTCTGCACCCCAGTCGGAGCCAGTCCACCATAGATCAGTTGTTTCATCATAGATTCCGATTTCTACCAGGGTTACTATGGTTTCTTCATCATATGCTTCGCCTGTTATCTCGTAGGGGAGTCCGCATGTGTAGGTTGTATACTCTGGATACCAGATTTCTACATATGGATCATTGTCATCGACATAGTAGAAGGTTGATATGGCTGTACCTGTACAGCCAGCGTAGTCTGTAGCTTTTGCTGTGAGTATTATCTCATGTCCACATTTGTAGGTTAGATCCATTTCTTCTGTATTTGGACAGTACCATTCATGGTCTTCATCATCATAGACACATGGCAGTTCTGTGTATTCATAAGTCCATGCGGTTCCATTCCAGTATTCACTGGTGTCATTGTCATATACAATTAATATTACTGTTTCTACTCCAGTTTCTATGTCACATGCTGTGCCCCAGATGTCATCTTCTAACCAGTCATTGTAGAGTGTTTCTTCATCACTTGGATATTCAATGGTAACCATTGGTGCTGTATTGTCTATGAAAAACCTTGAAGATTGTGTTACATGTATCCAATACCAACCCGCTGGATCAATGTGTTGCAATGATCCGCCATTGTTATTTGGATCTGGCTGGTTGTACCAGTAGTTGTTGTTCAAGTTTCCTGCTTCAAATATGAAATCCCAGTATGGATCAATTGATGCGAACACGTCTTCTACGAAATCACTGCATCCTAGTACTGCTAGGTTTATTGGTCCGTTCCATCCTTCTTCCATCCATAGGTCGTATTCAACTGTTGTCACTACGTCAAATGGTGTGTCATCATATGCCTTGTTATACCATTGATCCTGTGCTTTTGCTTTAAGGTCTAGTGTTGATCCACTACTGTACCAATATATTGGTATGTCTGCTTCGAATTTATTTATATCACCATTATATGTTGCTGGGTAGAATTGATCTGGTGCTCCGTATGGGCTGTCTAGCCATACTTTGACATCAAGTTCTTCTTCTACTTCGTTGTACCATGGGTCATCCCAGTAGTGTGCATCAACTATTACGTGGACATATCTTGAATCACAGTATTCTACATTGTATGTATCATAGCCATCATCGTCATCTGGTTCATCGATGTTAAGATATATTGGTCTCCAGTGGGTTTCTAGGACTAGGTTGAATTCTTCTTCGTCGAATGCTCCCCATCTGTCATAGGCATCTCGTCCGTGTACCCAGACGGTATGCTGGCCGTCGAGTAGGCCGTAGTCTT
>Ga0272441_10000200_pt1 | contig 136025 bp, 119 predicted proteins | sample SSMProp6N_FD_193582 | JGI IMG/M metagenome (GOLD analysis project Ga0272441, IMG submission 193582) | Marine sediment archaeal communities from Little Sippewissett salt marsh, Falmouth, MA, United States - SSM-Prop-6N | ecosystem: Environmental > Aquatic > Marine > Wetlands > Sediment ...
CCAGACTCCCTCAAAAGAGTTGCCTCATATTGGATAAATGAATGTAGTGTAGAAAAAATAAGCCAAAACAGCCTATATCTATATTATTACTACACTTATCTGTTTTGGTTGTCGAATGTGGGTTAAGGCCATTGGTGTGAATATATTCAGGGCAACGACGGTGAGAAGGGCGTTAATGCCGTCTTCTGATCGCTTTTCATCTCTTATTCTATGTTTTATGAGCAAAATACACCATCTTGCAGCCAGATTGGGTTCGATTATTAAGCGGCATATGAAATATTTGCCAGACAACATTCTATGCTATAATATTAAGCCGGTTTTCGCTTCCTGACTTTTTGCGAGACCATCAATATTGATATAAAGAACAATCTCATGGTGGATATTGCGGGAAGGACAGGCAACTTTCTCACCATTGCTGATGGTTCTTTTTTTTCGGGCGAATCAGATAATAATATATTTTATGGAAGTAGCTGGGGAGCAGAACAGGGGTTATTCAATGGTTTGACTTTATCCGATTGGCGGTCTTCTACCGAAAACGATCAGAACAGCAGCATTGCAGATCCCCTCCTGCTTAGTACTGATTATAATGATACAGCTTTTTGTAGACCCCAGGCCGACAGTCCGGTGATTGATGGCGGAGAATTTACTCCCAATGCGCTTGATTATAATGGTAGTTTAAGGGATAGCAGCCGTGATATCGGCGCTTGTGAATATAATTGATCCGTACATAATTATAGATGTATTTTTAGGTATTTCCATGAGACAGCATGAGTTTTTTTAGGTCGCAATAAATCATTATTTCTTTACAAGCAGGGGAGAACGCAGAATTCGGAAAAAAATCGTACGCCAAGCCTTGTCGATTCGATTTAACTCAGCAGTTCTCGTCATTCGAACAGCTCGGCGTGTATGCCAGCTCGAACGGACACAACCATGCCATATTTTCCGCTTTCATAAATCTTGCAGGCCAGCAAAAAGTCGCCGCCGATATGGCATTCAGGGGACATCCGTGATATTAAAACATTTCATCTATCTGTTTTTATGATATATTTCAAAGACTAAAACCAAATGTCCATATTTCACGGACATCCACCTCCTGCCCCTTCTTGCGATGGCTCTGACGGGCGATTCAGACTATCTGGTGGCGGGCGAGCGCCACGCTGGTCTTCTGCAACGCGGCAGCATAGGCCGTGCGTGCATAACATTCCCGAATGTCTTCTGCAATGACTGATTGCCAACACGCATGTTTATAAGATAAGATATGAAGATGATCAATCTTCTTGACATGGACAGGGAACAATTGGACGTCATGTTCGACGACAAGCCCTATCGGGGCTCTCAGATATTCGAATGGGTCTTCGGTAAAGGCATTCGGGATGTCGTGGACATGTCTAACATACCCGCAAAACTCAGGGAGGAAATCTCCCAAAAGGCCTCGATAGTCTATCCCGAGGTCATCGACTCTCAGATCTCAAGCGACGGCACACAAAAGATCGCCTACAGGCTCTATGACGGAAACATCATCGAGAGCGTTCTCATGGAAGAAAAAAAGCACTGGAGCGTCTGCATCTCTTCACAGGCCGGATGTTCCATGAGGTGCTCATTCTGCTGCACCGCCACCCTGGGTTTTATTAGAAACCTAAGCGCGGGCGAGATACTCTCACAGGTGCTGCACCCTATCCATGCATTCCCGGACAAAAAAATACGCAATGTCGTATTCATGGGCATGGGAGAGCCCCTTCTCAACTATGAAAACGTGCTGCAGGCGGTAAGAATCATGACGGACAGAAGCGGCCCCCAGATATCAAAGAGGCGGGTCACCATATCCACCTGCGGCATCATACCCAAACTCAAAGAACTCTGCAGGGATACCGATGCAGGGCTTGCCGTCTCCCTCAATGCCCCCAATAACGAGATAAGACAGACCATCATGCCGGTATCCAGAAAATATCCTCTGGAAGAGCTCATAGAGGCCCTCCGGGGTTACCAGCTCCCCAACAGGAGAAGGATCACCATAGAATACGTTTTACTGTCCGGCATAAACGACAGCGCTGCTCACGCCAGAGAACTGATACGCCTGCTCCACGGACTCAAGGTAAAGGTAAACATTATCCCCTTTAACCCGTGGCCCGGCTCAGGATTGACTCAACCGGACAGACAGACCGTGAACATGTTCGAGGAAGAGTTGAAAAACTCTCCGATAGCGGTTATGGTCCGCAAGGAAAAAGGTAAAGATATCATGGCCGCGTGCGGCCAGCTTGCAGGAGGAAAAAACAATGAACAGACCAGGACTGGTTGAATACCTACAGGACAAGGGAGCCTATCCGGAAAAACCAAATAGTGTCAGCCTTGTACAGACCCATATATCATGGGTGTTTATCTGCGACGATTATGTCTACAAGCTTAAAAAACCCGTTGATTTCGGCTTTCTCGACTTTACCACCCTGGAAAAGAGGAGATTTTACACCAATGAGGAACTCAGGCTAAACAGACGCTTCTCTCCGGATGTATATATGGATGTCATACCCATATCCGAATCCGCAGGGACATATGCGCTCAATGATTCTTCGAATATCGTAGATTACGCCCTGAAGATGAAACGCATCAGCGAAGATCACATGCTTTACAAACTTTTGTCCCGAGATATGGTATCGAAACAGGACATAGGGAGAGTCGGAAGACACCTGGCCAATGTATATAAGGACATTACGAGTGATCACAAGGCAAGATCATTCGGCACCATTGACGTGATTTCAGCAAATGTCACGGAAAACTTTGACCAGACACGCAAATACATAGGCGGACCCATCAGCGCCGATGCATTCGATCGTCTGGAATCGTGGAGCATGTCGTTCATGAAGAATAACACCGCGCTCTTCGAAGACCGGATCAAAAATGGGTGCATAAAGGACTGTCATGGGGATCTCCACCTGCAGCACATCTGCATGGAAGGCAAGGAGATCTATGTCTTTGACTGTATAGAGTTCAACGAACGCTTCCGCTATGGGGACGTGGCATCCGACGTGGCGTTTCTGTCCATGGATTTTGATAACAACGGGCACCCGGAGCTGGGGGATGCCTTTGTACAGGCCTATACCGAAGAATCTGGGGATTCCACATTAAAGGCAGTGCTCAAATTCTATAAGGTCTACCGTGCCTATGTAAGGGCAAAGGTCACCTCATTCATGCTCGATGATCCGGGCATCGATTCTCTGAGCCGGGATAATGCCTTTAACACAGCGAAAAGATACTATGACCTGGCGCACGGATACATAACCCATGAGGATTGATCTTCACATCCACTCGAAAAACGGATCTGACGGAAAATGGGACATAGTCGATATCTTCAAAGAGGCATCAAAGAGGTCTATAGATGTCATAAGCATAACAGACCATGATTCCATCGACGCACAGAAACGGGCCATGGCCCTTGCCGGCAAGTACTCTATCAGATATATCACGGGCGTAGAGCTCAACGTAAGCCTGTCACATCCCCGCTACCAAAACGGCAAGCCCGCATCCCTTGATTTTTTGGGGTACGGGTTCAACATCGAAGACCACGCCCTCGCTGACAAGCTTAAAAGCATGCGCGATCATAGGGTCAAGAGGGCAGAGCAGATCCTTGCAAAGATCAACATCGAATTCGGCAAGCAGGGTCTGCGGGAATTCACGGACAAAGACCTCGAAGGAATCCGGGAAACCGTCGACGGATCATTCGGAAGGCCCCATATAGCCGACTATATGATAAAGAAGGGGATTGTATCGACCAAACAGGAGGCATTTGACAGATACCTTGTCAATTGCGATGTCCCCAAGCTGCCGCTGGGCATGGAAGAGGCCTCCGCGCTCATCCACGGTGCAGGCGGCAGGCTTATGCTGGCCCATCCCAATGATCCGAACGGGACCTCTCTGAGGGCCTTCACAAAATCCATACCCGAACAGCATGAAATCATTAGAGATATAATCAGACCACATATCGATGGAATAGAGTGCTGGCATTCCAGACACGATAAAGAGACAATAAAATCATACATTGCCTTTTCCCATGCAATGGATTTTATGGTAACAGGGGGATCTGATTGCCACCAGCAGCCGGTGCTTATGGGAACGATCGAAGTGCCTGATTATGTGATAGAACAGTTCGATCTCTGATAAGGACTTTATAAAGACTGCATCGCACAAGGAGTTGACATATGAAAGAACCGTTTAAGACCTTTATAGAAAAGGGGATGGATAACGGCATGGTCATTATCGCGTGCGGGCTACCTGCCACGAACAAGACCGAGACCATGGAGGTCATCGCCCGCATGAAGGATTACACCGTCCTCAGGACAGACATCATACGCAAGGAGGTCCTCAAGGGCGAGGACATCTTTGATGAAAAGGTTGCATCAAACATGGACAAGAGGAAACTCGTCTATGACAAGATGTTTTCCCTTGCAGACGAGCTTGCATCAAAGGGCAAGGGGGTTATCCTCGATGCCACCTTTATATCTCAGTCCCTCAGGAAAAGGGCGGCAGGTGTCGCAGCAAAAAACAACAGAACCTTTGTCATACAGCAAACAAGCTGCCCTCAGGAGTATTCCCTCGACAAGATATCAAAGAGGACAAAGGAGAATTACGAATCCAACGCGCTCACTGATCAGGCATATCTGAACAACAAGAACAGGTTCGAGCCTGTTGATCTTGACGAACTCAAACAGTTATACCCTGATCTCGCCATCATGCACATTATAGTCAACACCGCCTCGGATTGTGAGGACCAGTGGTATGTGACCGAAAAGGTCATAAAATAATATTTCAAGGGAGCTTATATTTATGAAGAAGGTCTTATCTCTTGCCATGATCCTTTTCCTGATCACCGGGTGTGCTGCAACATTCAAGGAAAAAAGGGCGCTGTCGAGGCCTATGGTATCGCTCGCAATGAGCAGGATACAGCAAAACGACATTCAGGGAGCGCTTATAGAACTCAGAAAGGCACATAAGATAAACCCGGATGACCCGGAGATATACTATGGACTCGCCCTTGTATATGCCAAATCCGACAAGATAGACAAGGCCTTGGATAACATAGAAAAGACCATCAACAAAAGCGGCAGGCTCGACCTTGAACACCCCGGCATAAGGAGTGAGGCATATAATCTGAAGGGCACTATCATGTTCGGCCTCAAAAGATTCGACGAGGCACTGAAGGCATTCGATAATGCCCTCGAGAATGAACTCTATAAGACCGCGGAATATCCGCTGCACAATAAGGCCCACGTCTATCTTGAGACAAAAAGACTAGACGAGGCCCTGGAATCCGCCAGGCAGGCCCTTATGTACAATCAGCACTATGCACCTGCATGGGAGGTTTCGGCAAAGATCTTTGTCGCCATGGGCAGACTGAACGATGCGATAGATGCCCTGAAACACGCCATTCTTGAATTCCCCGGCTATACCGACGCCCACTGGGAGATCGCACAGATATACATACAACTCGGAGAGCCTGACAAGGCCGTATCCCATCTGAACGAACTTATACGCCTCGACCCCAAAGGTGCCTTCGGTGTCATGGCGCAAGAGAGGTTAAAAAACATACAAGAAAAAAAATAGGGGTGTTATTATATGAGTGATACGGTACGGGTCTGGATAACACAGGAAGATGCCGGCGATATCGGCATAAAGGGTACGGAATTCCCCTGCATCAAAAAAGGCCTCACCCAACTCGTTTATGAGCTGTTAAAGGATGGATTGCCCAATGATATAGTGGTCCTGCCCTTTTTCAGAAACTTTACGGAGATCGTGGGACATATCAGGGACCGGGGCATAACAGGGCCTATCATAATATATACAAACAGCGAGATCATACAGATGAACCTGTTGGACTACGCCGCCCAGGGCGTTTTGTTCATGGATTCGTCCCGTTTCTCCAGGCCTATGATCATAGGGTTCATAACCTTTTTACACAAGCGTCAGGAACTTATAAACACCCCCCCGGCCGAATCGCAACTGCCCGTTTACGGGAAAGACTATTCCCCACCGCCCAAGGATGAAACCGGGATCAGGGAGCTCTTTAGAGACGTGCTCAACCGGAGGGCCAAGATATTACTGACCTGCCAGTTTAAAGAAGACCTACCGACCTTGACCGTTACCTGCGAGATCATACAGATTGTAGGACAAATCGAGCCCAAGATGATCCTCGACAACTTCAACCCGGAAGAATTCGTCGCCCTGTACAACCAGCTCGGCAAGGGCCAGAGTTTGACAGGGTTCATATCACAGGAAGAAGACACCCTTGGGTTCAATCTCGATGTGGAAAATTCCCGCATGGGCAAACTGGCCGTCTTCCTCCCCACCAATATCTATGAACAGAAACGTAAGTATTTCCGGGTAGAACCTGACCCCAAGGACCCGGTTACCCTGTATGTCCTTCCAGAAGACCACCATACACTGACCCTGGATGTAAGAGATGCCAGCGAAGGCGGCTTGGGCCTTACCACCTCGTATACCGGTCTTGAAAAAAATATCGATTACCAGGTAGGTCTCACCATACCTAAGAACCGGATGATCCTCGGAACAGCCAATGTGGTTTTCAAGGGCATATCCAAGGGGGACATGGCTGATTACGGCATGACGGTAAACTTCCAACACGACGACCAGCATTACCTACAGCACTATGTGTTCAAAAGGCAGGCGGGCATACTGGCCATGATCAAGAGACTGACGATCTGATATGTATCTGTATAGCCTGAAGCGCAGCAGGCGTCATACCGTCGATAAGGGCTGCCTGGGCCAGAGACTTCGGCCGTATATCGATCAGCCTTGTCTTTAGTTCATTTGACAGGCCTTCCACGCACGAATAGTCCATTGTGTCATGGATAATGACCTTGTCCATATTCTTGAATTGCGCTATCTCCCTGATCTGCCGCTGTATATACCCCTCATACTTTATGCCGATCTCTGTCTCGATCGTACTTAAGGTCCCTGCAGGCTTGAACAAATCCAGCCTTATGAGATCGGAGATCCTTATCTCCGGCCTCTTCAACAGCCTCTCAAGGCTTATCTTTTCAGACTCGCTCCCCCTGGCAGGACTGATACCCGGTATATCCCTCGGTATCACGACCATTGTCCCGGACAGATATGACCTCTGCCGACCTATCTCATCAATGATCTCCCTTACACGCATAAACCTGTCTGCAGATATCAGACCCAGATTGAAGGCGCTTTCCGAGAGCCTAAAAAGCGCGTTTGTCTCTCTGAGCATAAGACGGTATTCGGCGCGCGAGGTGAACATCCTGTACGGTTCGCTCGTACCCCTGGTAACGAGATCGTCTATCATAACGGAGATATAGGCCTGGGACCTGTCAAGGACAAAGGTATCCCTCCCCTGTATCTTGAGTGCGGCGTTGATACCTGCCATGATCCCCTGGGCGGCCGCCTCTTCGTAACCCGAAGTGCCGTTTATCTGACCTGCAAGGTACAATCCCTCGACGAGCTTGGTCTCGAGGGTACGGCTGAGCTGTGTCGGGAGCACATAATCGTATTCTATGGCATATGCTGGCCTTATGATCTCTGCTGAGGTCAGGCCTGGGACAGACCTCACGATCTTCCACTGCAGATCGATGGGGAGCGAATTACCCAGGCCCGATGCATAGACCTCCTTTGTCCCGATCCCTTCAGGCTCGATTATTACCTGGTGGCCCTGCCTGTCTCCAAACCTCATGACCTTGTCCTCAAGGGACGGGCAGTACCTTGCCGGCCGGCCTGTAATCGCCCCGGAATACAGGGCGCTCAAGACGATATTATCCCTGATAACACCGTGCGTCTCGGGCGATGTCCTTGTCATAAAGCACGGCATCTGATCCAACCCTGTCTTCAGGGATTCAAACGCAAAGGGCATGCAGGCATCCTGCGGATCCTGCCTCTGAAGGCAAGAGACATCGATGGTGTCCATATCGAGCCTGGGGGGCGTACCGGTCTTGTGCCTGCCCATCTTCAGACCCAGGCGTTTAAGCGAATCAGACAGCTCGTACGAGCCTTCTTCCCCTGTCCTGCCCGCACGTATCCTCCTGTCTCCTATATGGACAGTGCCGGAAAGAAATGTCCCTGGAGTCAATATCACCGCCTTTGCAGAATAAGAGATCCCGTTGCTGTCGGTTACACCGATCACCTTTGAGTCCTTAACCTCTATAGAATCTATCCGCGCCTGCCGCAGATGAACAGATGTCTTCTCGATGCGGGATTTGATATTGGTCTCGTAGAGCCTCCTGTCGTTCTGGGTCCTTGTCGCGCGAACAGCAGGACCTTTCTTGGTATTCAGCACACGGTACTGTATGGCGGTCTCGTCTGCGGCCTCCGCCATCAATCCGCCAAGAGCGTCGATCTCCTTGACCAGGTGACTCTTGGCCAGGCCTCCTATAGATGGACTGCACGGCATCCTGCCTATCGCATCCATATTCATCGTGATCATCGCCACCTCAAGGCCAAGCCTGGATGCCGCATATGCCGCCTCTGCGCCTGCATGTCCTGCGCCTACCACAACAATATCGAATTCTTCCATATCCTAACCTCTATGGCAAATACACCGGCTTTTCAATAGCATACTTGCTCAAAAATCAAAGATGGTTAAAAACAACGAATATCCGCACTCATTAAATCTATGTACTGCGATTTTCCCCGGTTATTTTACCCAGCCTTAATCTGACCACGAAAATACCTGATAGTTGTTCGACGATTCCAGAGCACCATACCGCTCTATACACAAGGTCATCCCGGACTTTAGAAAAAAGTCAGGCTGACCAACTTGACAATAATTATCCCGTGGCTATCTTATTCTTAAAATCATCCCCTAGAAAAACACTGTTATTATATTAAGGAGGCATCCAATGAGAAAGAGTACCTGTATATGTATAGCATTGGCCATTTTATTCAGCCCATACATTATAGACAAGGCATACGGACTCGATCTTGCCCGTACCTGCAGGGTCATGCAGCAAAACCTCTATGTGGGCTCCAATATATTCAAGCTTCTTGAAGCAGACCCTGATGACCCGCTGGGCATACCCATGGCTGTTGCAGAGATCTTCGAGGATGTTCATGCAACGAACTTTCCGGAGCGAGCAGAAGCCATGGCGGATATCATATCCGCAAGGAGGCCCGACCTCATCGCCCTACAGGAGGTTTCCCTCATAAGAACTCAGTCACCCGGTGATTTCCTGGAGGGCAACCCTATTGCCGCACAAGACATTGTATATGACTACCTGGACATACTCATGAAGGCCCTGAGGGCAAAAAAACTCAACTACATTGTTGCCGCCACAGTTGAAAATGCAGATGTCGAGTTTCCCATTCTTGTCGGCTTCATACAAGCCCCCGACGGCACACCGATGCCTGTTCTCGACGATGCTCGTCTTACGGACAGGGATGTCATCCTGGTACGCAATTCGGTCTGTTTCGGCAATGTAACTACAGAAAATTACGCTACAAACTTAGCAGTTGAAGTTGGCGAGACAGATGTGACATTTAAAAGGGGTTTTGCGGCAATAGATGCAACTCTCAAGGGTACAACATACAGATTTGTCAACACGCACCTCGAGGTAAGGGGGGAAGAACTGGGACCTCTGGTCCCCGGAATACAGGCCTCACAGATGCAGGAACTGCTGGGCGTTCTAGAAGGCGAGGCCCTGCCGATCATACTGGCCGGAGACCTGAACTCCTCACCGGAAGATCCTGTCTTGACAGATCCGGCCCTGATTATCCCGCCCTACCATCAACTCATGCTCTCCGGTTACGGTGATGCATGGATGTGGAGGATAAACAATAGAAGAAATCCGGGATACACCTGCTGCCAGGATTCCGACCTGTTGAATGAGACATCCACCCTCTCGGAGCGCATTGACCACATATTCGTCCGCAACAGGTTCGGCTGGCTGCCGTTCTCCGTCGTAGGCCCCACATTCGCATGGACAGTTGGAGACAAACCCAGGCACAAGAGCATCACAGGCCTCTGGACCTCGGATCACGCCGGCGTGGTGGTGCGTATGAGGATACCGATGTGTCGTTAAGACTCGGGATCTTTCAGGACAGCAGGGCAATGCATAAGCGGCTGTAAAAAAACCTCAGATGGTCAGTATCCAGTCGGCTCTATAGAAATACTTGCCGGCACAGAGACCTGCATGTTTCCTGAAGAATGATAACATATCACTTCTTCAGGGCCTTGGTCCCGAGGGATATGCGCTCGTGACCGGATGTCTTTAATATGTCGAGAACGTCTATTACCCTGAAATATGCTATGTCCTTCGAGGCCAGCACAACGATGTCCCTGTCTGCGGGTATCTCGGAAAGCTCGTTTTCCATTGCAGGGGTACCGTCTATCTTTATCTCGACCGGCGAGACAGCGACCACGGTGGCGGTCTTGGCTAGGGTTGTGCCCGACTCTGATTCCGGCAGGCTTATCTCACCCACCTTCAATGGGGACCCCAGTGAAAGCATGAAGAATATGAGCAGCAGAAACACCACATCGACAAGCGGCGTTATATCGAGCGCGGAAATGGACTTGTCTCTTTTACGCCTGAACCTCATGATTCTCACCTTTCAGATATTCCAGTATCCGTGCAGAGGTCTTTTCCATCTCCAGGAGCAGATAGTCGCTCCGGGCCATAAAAAACCGGTAACTGATGTATACGGGTATGCCTATAGAGAGTCCGGCTGCGGTAGTTATCAGGGCCTCGGATATGCCTGAAGCCAGCATATAGCTTGCAGGGCCGTCCATGCTCACGGCATGAAAAGATTTAATCATACCGGATACCGTTCCCAGCAGTCCGAGCAGGGGTGATATCGTGGCTATGATACCTAACGCATCGATATATCTCTCTATGGCATATGCCTCTGTAGCGCCTGCCTCTTCCATGTAATCCTTTATAATCTCCCTCCTCATACCGGCATTCCTGATCGCGACCTGAATAACCGGGCATATGGGGGATGTACTCCTGCGAAGAAGCCTTTCTATGTCATCGATCCTGCCCAGGCGGGTTAGCCTCTCAACCTCCTGAACAAGGTCTCTCGGGATAATCTTGTTCTGTCTCAGAGCAAAGAGCCTTTCTATGATGATACCAAGGGCGATAATCGAGCATGCCAGCAGGGGCCACATCATGGGGCCGCCCTTAATAAACAACTCCAACAACGACATAAGAGCCTCCTTTGAGGGCGAAGTATCACACAATCAGGGTCAATATTCAACTTTATACAATAAATAAAAAGATATCCTTGAAATATACGCTTCACAATTGTTAACATAATCCATATGGAAACTATCGAAACCAAAGACCGGGAAAATAGCGCGGCGTCGGACGACCAGGACCCTGTTGAACCTGAGATCAAAAACAGGCTGGTCTGTGTGCGTTTTACTACTCTTCCAACCCCTTATATATTTGACTCGAACAATATTGATCTTAAAGCAGGCGAGCTGGTCATCGTAAACACAGAGTCCGGTATGGCCGTGGCAAAGGTGCTCGGCTATACGACCGAAGAGGATGCCGCAGGGCTTAATGATATAAAACCTATACTGCGAAAACTCACGGATGAGGACAGGAGCAAATACAAGCAGATCCAGAGCAATGAAAAGGGTTATCACGCTTTCTGCCGCGAGAGGATCATTGCCAGGGCCCTCCCGATGAAACTCACCAAGGTGGAACAATCCTTTGACGGGAACAAGATCACCTTTTATTTCGTCGCTGAAGGGCGCGTTGACTTCAGGGAACTCCTCAAGGACCTTGTTGAAAAATACCGCACCCGTATAGAGCTCAGACAGATCGGCTCACGCCAGGAGGCCGGCATGCTCGGAGGCATAGGAAGCTGCGGCAGAGAGCTCTGCTGCGCCATGTATCTTACGAGCTTTCAGCGTATATCCGTAAAGATGGCCAAAAACCAGAATATGACGCTCAACCCTACCAAGATATCCGGGCTTTGCGGAAAGCTCAAATGCTGTCTTGCGTATGAGAAGGAATCATACGCCAACCTCATCGAAAACCTTCCGAAACCGGGCAAGACCGTTTACCTGGAACAGGGCGAGGTGACAGTGGTGAGCATTAACGTGATCAATCAGAGCTTTGTGGCAAAACATGCAGACAGGCATTTCTTAAAGGCCAAGGTCTCCGATATCATCACAAAAGAAGAGTTCATTCAGTTGAGCGAAGAAAAGGCAAACGAAAACAACAAGGCTAAAAAGGCTGCCCGGGATAAGCTTCAGGCAGCACAAGCCACCTCTCAGGATGAAAAACCGAAGAAGAAGAGGAATAGAGGTCCGAGAAGAAAAAGGAGAAAAAGCTCATGAGCGGGTACTTCTATATCACAACCCCCATATACTACGTTAATGCAAAACCCCATTTGGGCCATGTATACACGTCCGTAATCGCCGATGTCCTTGCAAGGTTTAATAAGATCCGGGGCAAGACGGTCTTTTTCCTTACAGGAACCGATGAACACGGTGACAAGATCATGGAGACCGCCACCAATCTGGGCACTACGCCGGACAAGCTCGCTGATGAAAACAGTGCGCGGTTCAGGGATCTATGGCCTCAGATATCGGTTGAACACGACCGCTTTATCCGTACGTCAGAGACGGATCACAAACAGACCGTGCAGAAGATCCTGCAGGAGGTATATGACAAAGGCGACATATACTTCGGTGAATACGGCGGTTATTACTGTATAGGCTGTGAGAGGTTCTACACGGAAACAGAGACACAGGACCACATGTGCCCTATCCATCAAAAGGAACTGGTATACGTTGAAGAACAGAACTATTTCTTCAAGATGGAAAAATACAGAAGCTGGCTCATAGATTATATCAACACCCACCCGGGCTTCATCAGACCGGAGAGGTACAAAAACGAGGTCCTCGGCATGCTCAGGGAACCCCTGGACGACCTGTGTATATCAAGACCGAGAAAGAGGCTGCCCTGGGGCATAGAGCTGCCGTTTGACAAGGACTACGTCTGCTATGTCTGGTTTGATGCGCTGATAAACTACCTCACCGGCATAGGATATCCTGACCAAAAAGGATTTAATGAATTCTGGGGTTCTTCACAGCACCTTGTGGGAAAGGACATCCTGAAACCCCACGCGGTTTACTGGCCCACCATGCTCAAGGCAACAGGCGTAGAGCCGTACAACCATCTCAATGTTCACGGGTTCTGGAACGTGGATGAGACAAAGATGTCAAAGAGCCTGGGCAATGTCATAGACCCCCTGGATCTCAAGGAAAAGTACGGCGTGGACGCATTCAGGTATTTTCTCGTACGGGAAATGGTATTCGGCCTTGACTCGAATTTTTCCGAAGAGGCGCTGGTGAAGCGCTTCAATGCAGACCTGGCCAATGACCTGGGCAATCTGGTAAGCAGGAGCGCCAAGATGGTCCTTAAATACTATGACGGGGTTATACCGGAGAAAAAGGGCCCGTGCCTTGAAGAGGACGAAAATATCTCTCTTCTCATATCAAAGGTTGCCCGCGAATATATGACAAAGATGGAGAATATCGAGATTCACGGGGCGCTGAGCCAGGTGTGGTCCGTTATATCTGCGTTGAATAAATATATCGATCATACAGCCCCATGGGTACTCGTAAAGACCGACAAACAGAGGCTCTCTCGGGTAATATACACCATAATGGATGCAATCTGCCGGATAGCGGTCTTCATATATCCTGTAATGCCCGCAACCTCGAAGAAGATCCTGGCCATGGTAGGACTTGGCACGGATATATCTCTAGATGACATATCGTCAGCAACGATACTGCATCCTGGGACAAAGGTGGTTATGCCGGAGGCACTCTTCCCAAGGGTGGAAAAGCCCAAAGCCAAGGAGACCAAGACGAAAGTGCGGGAGAAAAACCTCGTCGACATATCCGAGTTTGCACGCCTGGAGATTAAAGTAGGCAGGATCATTGAAGCGCAAAAGGTTGAAAAATCGGAAAAGCTACTCCTTCTCAAGGTAGATGTAGGCTCTCACATACAGATTGCCGCGGGCATAGCCAAGGCATATACACCCCAAGAGATAGAAGGCAAACACGTTGCAGTAGTTACGAACCTTAAGCCCGCAAAGCTCATGGGCATTACATCGGAAGGCATGCTGCTTGCGACCGATGCAGCAGAAGGAGGGCTTACCCTGATCGGTTTCGACAAGCCCCCCATAATCGGCTCTAAAATACGATAACAATAGGGAGGCTCTATGCAAAGGGTTCCTCTGGATCTGGTGCAGCCGGGCATGGTACTGGCCAAACCGGTTACAAATGATTCGGGCATGGCATTGTGCGCAGAAGGCACAGAGCTCAGTGCAAACATCATAGACAGGCTAAAAAGGATGAACATCTCCTTTGTCACGCTAAAAGGCAACCCTGTCGATCTCGGCGGGGAAGTAAAGACCAGGGAAGAAAAGGTCCGTGAGATCATCGCTAGGTTTTCCAAGGTCGACTCAGATCCTATCATGGACAAGGTGAAGGATTCCATAGTACATGCCGTAATGTCTGAAGAGGAAGATGAAACCGATGACGATGAAGCCGGACCTAAAGAGGAATCTCCCGATGAATAATGTTCAGCATCTCAAGGCCATAACCAAAAGGATCCACAGTCTTCCCACACTGCCTCATGTGGTGAAAAAATTGACCTCCATGGTAGAAAGCCCTGACGTAAGCGCAAAGGATATCGGAAAGCTTATCTCGTCAGATCAGGTACTGAGCGCAAAGGTGCTGCGGCTTGTCAACTCCCCCTTTTACGGTTTCCCGGGCCGCATATCATCTATCAGCCATGCCATAATCCTCCTGGGATTCAATGTCATAAAGGGCGTTGTACTCTCGGCATCGGTCTTTGATCTCATGGAAAAGTCCATGCTGGGCCTGTGGTCCCACTCCTTGGGTTGCGCCGTAGCATCCGGTTCTATCAGCCGCAGGCTGGGCATGAAAGACCCTGAGGAGATATCGACCGCTGCGTTGCTTCACGACATAGGCAAGGTCATTATCCGGGTATGTTTAAGCGATGAATTCGACAAAATAGCGGACTTGGTAAAGAATAAACAGATCCTTTTCAAGGATGCCGAGCTGGAGGTCCTAGGTGTTGACCACACCGAAATAGGCTCGTGGCTTGCCAAGGAATGGAACCTGCCCGAAAGGCTCTCCATACCGATCACCTATCACCATACACCGGAACTTTCAAAAACACTTCAGGACAGGGTCGCTGTAGTACATGTAGCCGACAGTATCGTACGGGCATTCGGAATAGGGAGAGGCGGAGACCCATGGGTCCCTCGAATATCTCCTGTTGCCTGGGATCTGCTCGGAATGGACTCTATCGACCTGAACAGCCTTATGGAACAGGTTGCCATAGACCTGCAGGATGTTGAATCAACACAGTTAAACTAGGTGGGGGACAAAATTGAAGGCGATCTTCATAGTAAAAGACATCGCTGAAGACAAGTCATTGGACGAGGTCTTTGAAGATGTGTTCGATTCCTATAAAATAATACCCTATGATCAGGACATCATATCGGCCATATATATAGAACCTCCGGATATCATCCTTGTCGATGGCCGGTATGTTCTTGAAAGCGACAACGCGATCATAAAGGAATTCAGGAGCAACACAATATTCGGCAATCTGCCGATAGTAGCCGTAATGCATCCGGGGAATATAGAGGGTACGGCCTGGCAGGACATACCCATAGACGATTTCATCATCACCGACGAAAACCCTATTTTTATAAAACGCAGGCTGGAATTTATATTCAAACGCTCGGTAAGAGAGCTTGACACCAATCCCCTTACCAGGCTTCCCGGAAACGAATCCATCATCCGCCACATGCAGGACATGTTCGACCAGGGCAGTAAGATCGCAATAGCATGGGTCGATCTGGACAACTTCAAGCCCTTTAACGATCGTTATGGTTTTTCAAGGGGCGACGAGGTCCTCCTGGCCACGGCAAGGATCATTACAAATGTCACAAAGGAAATGGAGATCGATGACGTCTTTGTAGGCCACGTCGGCGGTGACGACTTCGTGTTTATCTGCCCTATCGAATCGATAAGACGGCTTTGTGAGGAGATCATCCTGTGCTTTGATATGGTAATAAAGAACTTTTATAATGACGATGACCTGGAACAGGGTTTTATTATATCGAAAGGCAGGGACGGTCTGGTCAAAAAATTTCCTATTATGACCATATCCATATCCGTAGTGCTTAATGAAGATAAGCGCTACACACATTATGGGCAGGCATCCCAGGAGGCAACGGATATCAAAGAATATGTAAAGGGATTAGAAGGAAGTAATTATATGATAGACCGGAGGGAGACAAATAAGTGATAAGACGATACACAAGGGACATCATGGACCGGATCTGGTCCGAACAGAACAGATATGACAAGTGGCTCGACGTAGAGTTAGCTGCCTGTGAGGCATGGGCAAGTCTCGGGAGGATACCCTCGCAGAGCCTGGACAACATCAAACATAACGCGAAATTTTCCATAGAACGTATCGAGGAGATTGAGGCGGTAACCCGCCATGATGTAATCGCCTTTGTAAGCTGTGTGGGTGAATATGTGGGAGATGACGCGAGATTCATACACCTCGGACTAACATCTTCTGATGTCCTGGACACGGCCTATGCTCTCCAGCTCAAACAGAGCAGCCTCGTCATCCTGGACGATATGAAAGAGCTCATGGCTTCCATCAAAGACAGGGCGTTCGAATTCAAGAACACACCCATGATCGGCAGGTCCCACGGCATTCACGCAGAGCCCATAACATTCGGCCTGAAGCTGGCACTTTGGTACTCGGAAATGCAGAGAAATATGAAGAGGATGCTCGAGGCCATGGATGTTATCTCCTATGGAAAGATCTCGGGCGCGGTAGGCACATACGCGAATGTAAGCCCTGATGTAGAGGCATATGTGTGTAAAAAGCTGGGCCTCAAGCCCTCCCCTATCAGCACTCAAATACTTCAGCGCGACAGACATGCACAATTTTTTACGACTCTGGCGATTATAGGCTCTTCTGTCGAAAAGATCGCAACAGAGATCAGACACCTGCAGCGCACAGAGGTCCTGGAGGCCATGGAACCGTTCGGAAAGGGGCAGAAGGGTTCTTCGGCCATGCCCCACAAGAAAAACCCGATACTGTCCGAAAACATCACCGGGATGGCCAGGCTTCTGAGATCCTATTGCATGGCATCGCTGGAAGATGTGGCGCTCTGGCATGAAAGGGATATCAGCCACTCTAGCGTAGAAAGGGTGATCGGACCGGATGCCACCATCATCATGGACTTTGCGCTTGCCAGACTCAAGGGCGTTATAGAGGGCCTGCAGGTCTTTCCTGAGAATATGCAGAAAAATATAGACCTGACAAAGGGCCTGTGGCATTCACAGTCCATTATGCTGGGGCTTGTCGAAAAGGGTGTCTCACGGGAGACCGCATATCTCTGGGTTCAGCGCAATGCATTACAGGTATGGGAAAACAGGGGCGAATTCAAGGATCTTATAAAAAATGACGCTGATATCGTCAGCACCTTGGGAGATAACGCGATCGATGGCCTTTTCGACATGGATCATCACCTGATGCATGTCGATACAATCTTTGAGAGGGTCTTCAATGAATAATATAGATGAATTGAGAGAGATAGTAAGGCGTGATGCGGTAAAAAAAGGACGTTTTATACTTGCATCAGGGAAGGAATCAGACCTTTATGTGGACCTGAGAAAGGTCACCCTGCATCATAAAGGTGCATTTCTGATCGGTTCGATCATATACGAGATCATAAAGGACAGAGCCATCGATGCCATAGGGGGCATGTCTATCGGCGCAGACCCTATTGCAGTTGCATCAAGCCTGATAGCCTACCAGTCCGGCAAAGACATAAACGCCTTTCTGGTAAGAAAGGAAAAAAAGGCACACGGCACGCAGAACCTTATAGAGGGACCGGTAATCACCGGCCAGAGGGTTGTGGTCGTTGAGGATGTCATAACAACCGGGACAAGCACGATCAATGCGATAAACCATATAAAGGACGCAGGCATGGAGATAGAGATGGTTATCGCTATTCTGGACAGGATGGAAGGAGGCACCCAGGCGATAGAATCACTAGGCTTTGAAGTTTTTTCTCTATTAACCCGAGAAGATATCTGATTTCTTATGAATAAGCTAAAAATATCAGTCCTGGTTATTTGTTTATTAACGGGCCTTCCATCAATGCTTTTGATGGGGCAGGATCAAGGTCTGCCCTTGCCCCTTATCTCTACTGAAAAAGGAAAGTACAGTGTCTGTGTGGATAAATCCTGTCAGAGGCTATATGTCTACGACGGGAGAAGACGTATCCTGGAAATCCCCTGCTCGACCGGCATGAATTCAGGCAACAAGCAGATCAAGGGTGATAAACGGACCCCCGAAGGGGTGTATTTCTTTGAAAAGATCATAGACGGAAAAAAGCTTCCTAAATTTTACGGATGGAGGGCCTATGTGCTTGACTACCCCAACCCGGTCGACAAGGCCAACGGGAAAAACGGTAACGGCATATGGATACATGGAAGGATTATCCCCCTCGACAAAACCGATACAAAGGGTTGCGTATCACTGATAAACACCGATCTGAAAAGGATCGCACCGTATCTTGATGCATACATGACACCGGTTATAACCCTGGATCAGATAATATATGTGAATAAAACCACGTTATGTAATCTGGAAGAATCCTATAGGGACTTTGTGTACAGGTGGATCAATGCCTGGGCAAATAAGGAACTTGAAAAATACCGATCCTGTTACTCTGACAGATTCTATGATACGGATCGAGGATATTGCCTTGATGATTTCGTGGAAAGCAAGGCAAAGACGTTCAAAAAATACAACTACATCAACATCTCTATAGATCAATTGAGGATAGCAGGTGCAGACGGATACATTCTGGCGTATTTCCTCATGGATTATTCCGGTGATTATTTTCAAAGCACGGGCATCAAATATATATACATTAAAAGCACATCCCTAGGACCCAAGATCCTGAGCGAGCGCTTTATACCCCTGTCTACGGCAGCTTCCTGGTCAGGCTTTGCACAGGGCATGAAGACCAACGAACAAAAAAAGGTCCTGGCCTTTGTGGATTCATGGAAAAGGGCATGGGAGGCCAAGGATATCGACAGACTCAAGACATATTATTCATCATCATTTCCTGACAGAAACAGCTTTTTTGCGAAAAAGGAAAAGAACCTGGCGTCATATAAATACGTCGATGTCGAGCTTGATGACATCGAGCTGTCCAGGAAAGGAGCATATTGGAATATCCGCGCCAGACAAAGGTTTTCTTCGGATATCTACCAGGATCTCGGGAAAAAGAGCCTTCGCATAGTCATGACCCGTAAGGACATTTATATATTAAAAGAAGCTTGGGAGCGTATACCAGATGGATCGTGATCCTTACCAGATTATCGTCATGCGTCCTACAGGCGGAAGACCAATCATGACAATAGGATCTACCTGGGCAAAATGTATTATCTTTTCTATCCTTGCCATGATGGTCTGTCTGGTCATCCTAGGCCTATATATCATGAATTCGCAAAGAACATTCACTGAACAATCTCAGATGATCCGAATGCAATCTTCAGAGATAAAAGACCTGAACATCCGTATTGCAAGAAAGGATGAGGAGATCATATCATTGAAAAATAAATTGAGTATGGCGATTACCCATAAGATCGAACCGACAGGTCTTTCAAGGTACCTGCCTGAAATACACACACCTATCGCAAAGCTTACAGACATCATCCTGGACGGTCAAAGTCTTTTCCTCAAGATAGTGTCAATCAAGACAGATTCCAGGGATTACACGACGGGTTACTTCTTTGCTGTCTTTCAAAAGGGAACGATTGAAAAATCCTACCCCGATGTAGCCCTTTATGATGGCATCCCCAATGCCAGAGACAGGGGGATTATGTTCAGCATACGCAATTTCAAGCCCTTGACCTTTAATGCCCCCAGGACCATGCCGGACTGGGATACCGTGATCTTTTACATCTTCGACATGGAAGGGAAACTAAGGCTCGCAATGCCTATGAAAAAGAATCATATTAAACGGGCGAACCTATGAGATATCTACTGAGTATATTTTCAATATTATTGTTGATATGTACGGGGTTGCCTCTTAGCATATCAGCGGCCACAACTCATGAGGTTTTTTTCAGGGGAACCGACCATAAACTGGATGTATACAAGATATATGGGGAGCAGGCAGGCCCCACCCTTATGGTCATGGGCGGTATACAGGGCAACGAACCAGGGGGTTATCTCGCGGCTGATCTTTATGCAGATATGAGCCTTAAAAAGGGGAACCTGATCGTGGTTCCCAGGGCAAATCTCTACTCAATCCTGGTCAATAACCGGGGTCCGAACGGGGACATGAACCGCAAGTTCGCTGAAGTTCCGTCTTTCGACCCAGACAGCGACGTGGTCAAAAAGATCAAAGAGCTTATGTCACAGGCTGATTTCTTTCTAAACATGCACGACGGATCCGGGTTTTATCACCCGGAATACATCGATAACATGCATAATCCCAGACGGTTCGGCCAATCCATCATCGCGGATACGGATATCTACACATGCCCTGACGGCACGGTCCTTAAACTTGGGGAAACAGCGGAAAAGGTGATCGAACGGGTCAACAGGTCGATCCACGAGGATGAATACAGGTTCAGGTTCAATAATCACCAAACCTCTGCCCAAGGCAGCCTGCACAAGGAACAGAGAAAATCCGCCACATACTATATGCTCACCAAGCTCGGTAAACCTGCATTCGCCAGTGAGACATCAAAGAGCATCAAAGATTTCAGAAAAAGGGTTGTGTTCCAGACAATGGTGGTGAATGCCTTCATGAACGAAATCGGCATTATCCCGGCCCAGCCGAGCATATACATTGACCCACCGATCATGGAGTATGCATTGATCTCTATCAATAAAGGCAATCACATCGCGGTAAGGGACAGGGAGCATATAGTCATAAACAGGGGAGATGTGCTTACCGTAACCGACATCAAATCCAACTACAGGAGGGGTGTAGTAGCCGACATTCTAGGATGCGGTCAGATCAATGATACCTATCAGGACTTTAGGATAAACAAATCGACACGTATTGAAGTAAAAAAGGATATGTTTCCATGCGGCAAGGTATATGTCGATGTCATCCCAAAGACGAATAACACGTGGCTTATCGTTGAACTTGACAAGAAGCACTATGCCCTGAAACCCGAAGACGTGTTAAGCGCATCGAAAGGATCGCAATTGATACTCACTGACCTGATCTACAGGGGGTCATCTGAACACGGCCTCAATGTCAATTTCAAGGGTTTTGTATCGAACTGGGATGACAACATAGGAGAGGACAGGGGCTACCCTATAGATACATCCACCCTTCTCAGAAAATATGCCGACCCGATCGATTCAAGGACGCAACGGTACCGGATATCTGCAATGCGGGGCAATACGCCGGTGGTAAACTTTTATATAGACCTGAAGGCGCCCTGATGTATATCCTCTCCATAGAGACATCCTGTGATGAAACCGCTGCAGCGGTAGTGACCGATGACGGACATGTCCTGTCTAATATCGTTGCCAGTCAGGTAGCCGATCATGCGGCATTCGGAGGGGTCGTCCCCGAAATCGCCTCCAGGAGGCATACGGAACTTATTAAACCGGTGGCATCTGAAGCTGTTTCAGCCGCCGGCATTACCCTGAGTCAATTGGGCGGTATCGCCGTCACCCAGGGCCCCGGTCTTGTAGGGGCCTTACTCGTAGGTGTATCCTTCGGCAAGGCCCTTGCCTATGGGCTCAATATCCCTATATGCGGGATAAACCACCTTGAAGGCCATCTCTGCGCGGCCGGGATAGGCAATACGATTACCTACCCCCATATAGGCATGGTGGTCTCGGGAGGACACACCTCCATATATAAGGCGACCTCTCCTTCAGCCATGACGCAGATCGGCCAGACACTCGATGATGCAGCCGGAGAGGCATTCGACAAGGTAGCCAAGCTCCTGTACCTGGGATATCCGGGTGGCCAGATCATAGAAGAGCTGAGCAGGGGTGTCTCTCATGATGAGATCGACCTGCCTCGTCCTTTAATAAACGACAAGGGCTATGATTTCAGCTTTTCAGGGCTCAAAACCGCTGTGCTCAACCTTGTAGTCAAATCAGAGATATTTGAGAATGCGGATTTGAGATTCTCCGGCCTGCCGGAAAAAAAGACCCCGCTACCGGAAAAGGCCCACCTCATCCCGAAGATAGCGGCTGCATTTCAGGCCGCCGTAATCGATGTCCTTACCGCAAAGGCCATGAAGGCCCTCAGGGATAACGGGTTGGATCTCCTTGTCGTAGCAGGAGGTGTGGCGAGCAACAATACATTACGACAGGCCCTGACCGAAAAGACCCGGGAGAACAACACAAGGCTCGTCATACCGGACAAAAAATACTGCACCGATAACGCGGCCATGATAGGGATCGCGAGCATCCGGCACTTCAAAAAAGGCAACTATGCCGGACTGGACATGAACGCCGTGTCCAGGTGGGATCTCTTTACCTAGTCCATATCTCGCATTTGAACCTTATTAGATTAGGGCGGCCATCATCTACCTTACGGCCCAGGCTTTATGCCCAGCTTGGACATCTTTTCATATAGCCATGACCTGCTTATGCCCAGTTTTTTTGCTGCAAGGGCCTTGTTGCCCCCGGCCTCGTTCAATGCATCGAGGATTATCTGCCTCTCATGCTCTTGCCGGCTCGGTCTCAAGAGATTGTCCCGGCCCATGGAGATTGCTTTATTGTTCCTTATTGGACCCAGATCCCTGAGATAACCGGGCAGGCCTTTCATATCGATACTGTCACCACGGGCAAAGTTTATGGCCCTCTCTATAACATTCTCCAGTTCGCGCACATTTCCCGGCCAGGAATGCCTGACAAAGACCTCTTCGACCCGGTTGGAGGCCTTACGAACATTTGTAGAAAAGATCCGGTTATATTTGTCCAGGAAGTATTGTACCAGTAATGGGATATCCGCTTTCCTTTCGCATAACGGGGGGATATGCAGATGGATTACATTCAGGCGGTAGAACAGGTCGGACCTGAACAGACCCTTATTCACCATCTCGCTGAGGTCCCGATTCGTTGCAGCGATAAAACGCACATCCACCTCGACAGGCACGTTTGACCCGACCGGTTCGAAGCACCTGTCCTGGATCACCCGCAAAAGCTTTCCCTGAAGAGCAAGGGGCATGTCCCCTATCTCATCCAGGAACAACGTACCGCCATGGGCCAGGGCCAGCTTCCCCTTTTTCCCTGCTGTAACGGCCCCGGTAAAGGCGCCTTTGACATATCCGAAAAATTCCGATTCCATGAGGCTGTCCGGGATAGCCGAACAATTCACCTTTATAATATGGCCGGAGCTGAATGAGCTTGCATAATGAATGGCCTCGGCGATCAATTCCTTTCCTGTTCCGCTCTGGCCTGTAATAAGTATATTCGACGTGCCTCGGGCAACGATCTCCGCCTCTTCTATCAGGAGCATGAATTCGGGATCCGCTGTCACTATCCGGCTGAACCCGGCTCCGGGGGAACCCTTGCCGAGCACCCTGTCCCTGAAAGGCAGGAGCTCTTTATTCACCTGCCCCAGCTTTTTGGCAAGATCCTGTATCTCATCGAGGTTCCGGAACAATATCTTGCCTACCGCGCCTACGACACGGCCTTTTCTCATAATAGGCGAAGAAGACACCACATAAGGAATCCCCCTGATAAACTGAAGCCGGTTTATCTCCGGAACACCTGTAGCGATCACCCTTTTAACGCTTGAATTTTCGATTATATCCTCTATCGGCCGGCCTACCATCTTATCGACTCGTTTCTTGAAAAATCTTGCAGCGGCCTGGTTTACCATTGATATGCGGCCCTTTTCATCCGCCACGATAATACCGTCATATGCGAAATCCATTACGGACTGAAGGGTTTCATAGTGTTTTGTCACGCTCTGAAGCTCATTGATTACCTTTATAAGTTCTGTAAGGTCCTGAAACACGATGATGGCCCCGGAGATCGATCCTTCACGCACCACAGGTGTGATGTTGCACAGGAGATTCAGGTCGCCGTGCGAGTGGGTAAGGCCGACAGAGGCCTCTCCGCCGCGTACGACCTCACAGATATCCAGACCGGGAAGTATCTGCGACAGCGGCCCTTTCAGGCAAGCATTTACATCCGCATGAAGTATTTCGGCAGCGGCCTTGTTTATATTACGGACATGGCCCTTTTCATCAACCACGACAAGTCCGTTATGCATGGTGTCCAAAATGACCTGCAGCTGATTTCTCAACTGGGCCTCGTTCTTCAACATGGCCATTATCCAGCCTGCCTTGGTAAATATGCCGGTGATATCTTTATTGTCATCGAGGATAACGGAATTCCCTGCATGGCTTGTCCTGACGATATCCTTGACCTCATCGTACGAAAGATCATGACTGAGCGTCATGACATCCTTGATAAAAAGGCCCTCAACAGGGGCCTCGGGTGATAAGCCTGACGAGATTGCATCATAGAAATTCGCCTTTGTCATGATGCCAATAAGGCCTCCGGCGGCCTCTACAACCGGCAATGCATCCAGTCTGGTCTCTCTGAACAGCCTGGCCGCATTCTTGAGTGTATCCCGGGGCCCCAGGGTTTCAAAGGTACGCGTCATTATATCTTTCATTAACATCATTTCACCCGCCGACAGGTCTTAATACATAGCAAAACCAAAGATTTTTCATATTGGTGACATGTATATAAGTCCTTATAAAAAAGAATGTCAAGCCGTCAGAATCGTTGTGTTTTAAAAATTTCATGAGTTTTTTGTTTTGATCTATATACGTCAATGGGTATATGAAGCTTGATTATGAAGCCAAAACGATCACTCGGTCAAAACTTCTTACAGGATCGATCAATCGCTCATAGGATTACTGGGCTCGCCGGCCTGAAGGGTTCTGATACCGTGCTTGAAATCGGCCCCGGCAAAGGCATACTCACCGATATCCTGGTTGACAGCGTCTCCCGTGTCATAGCAATCGAAAAGGATGATCATCTCTATGACAGGCTTTCAAAGATGTACCGGGAACACTCGAACATAACACTTATCCATAATGATGTACTCGATCTCGACCTCTCCGGCATTATCGTCAACAACATCAAGATAGTCGCAAATCTACCGTATAATATTGCATCTCAATTTATCATCCGTCTTATCGCTCATGCACGTTCAATCTCATGTGTCGTGGTCATGGTGCAAAAAGAGGTCGGGGAGCGCATCTGCGCACAGGCCGGAGCGGGCAGCTATTCCGCCCTGAGCGTTATAGTGGCCTCGGCATTCGATGCAACAGAGGGTTTTACCGTCATGCCTTCAAGCTTTTTCCCCAGACCAAAGGTGGATTCGATCGTTATACGGCTTTCACCCAAGGCCTCACCCATACACGGTACCGATATAGATCGATTCAACCGGTTTGTATTCCATGCCTTTTCAGGCCGGAGAAAGATGCTAAAAAACACCCTGAGCACCCTTCCGCACATGAACCATGAACTGCTGGACAATCTTGCAGGCGTAACCGGGGTAGAGATGAACAAAAGACCGCAGGAGATATCCTTGAACGAGTATCTCGATCTTTACCGTGAATACCAAACAAATGTAACCGAGATTACAAAAAGCATGTAATCCAAATCACAATCCCGTACCCGACATTATAGTCAATTATTCGTCTATTATATTTTTTATTTACATAACATTTTGATATTATTTATTTTATATATATTTTTCATGTAGTCATAATAATGGCATACACATTGCCTTACCTATCCTAGATCCATAAAGGATCTGGGGGGTAATAAGGTGAAAGAGGTTACAGCAGCTACCATCGGCATCTTGGTCTTCTTGCTTATGAGCGTACCGATCAGTGCTCAGGATTACAGGCAAGACGAGGTCATAGTAAAATTCAAATCCAGCAAGTCTACGGCAAAATCCATGATCAGAAGCAGGGAAAACCGACCCGTAGCAATCGGTGTAGACGATGCAAAAGACGCTATCGATAAGATGAGCAGCAGGGACGACATAGATTACATAGAGCCCAACTATATTATCGAAGCCGAGACAGTCCCTGACGACTGGCCTTACCAGGAGTCGGACTGGGATTTTCTGGAACTGGGATCGGCATGGGATCTTCTTGACAGCCAGGGCCCCGGAAGCAATGTCATAATAGCTGTTGTGGATTCAGGGGTTGACCTTGATCACCCGGAACTTAAGCACATCCTGATCGAGGGCTATGATTTTACCGACCGCGGGAGCGATCCTGAAGACGACACCGGTCATGGCACAAAGGTCTGCGGCATTATCGGTGCCAACGGCAACAACAGCGAAGGCGTGGCAGGGGTTGCCTGGAACATAAACATCTCTATCATGCCTCTGAAATTCATGAAAAAGAACGACGGCAAGACAACCGGAAGACTGTCTGATGCGGTTGACGCCATCTATTATGCTGTAGATAATGGAGCAGATATAATAAATGCAAGCTGGGGATTCTACTCCTATTCCAGATCATTAGACGATGCCCTGCAGTATGCAAAGGATAACGGGGTGCTCTTTATCTCATCAGCGGGCAATTCTTCACAGGACAACGATTCCAAGGAGCACTATCCGTCCAACTATCCCTACGACAATATCATAGCAGTGGCGGCAATGGACAAGTACGGCAATCTGGCGGGTTTTTCAAATTACGGGGACAACAGCGTTGATCTCGTCGCACCCGGAGTAGGCCTTAAGTCAACCACCTATAATGGGGGCTACACCTCCTGGGCATCAGGCACCTCATATGCCACGCCGTTTGTCAGCTCGATCGCGGCCATGGTTATCTCCCAGACGCCTTACCTTACATCTTCCGCCGTCAGAGCGATACTCATAGACTCCGCCGAAACGAGTAATTTCTACCGTGGCGATCTACCTGTGAGCGCCGGCTGCATCAATGCCTATACCGCACTCATGGCCGAAGGGTCCTACGAGGACACTTCAACGACAACTCCCCCTGTTTCCCCTTCCGATACGCCGGAGTCGAATAGCCTGGCTTACGAAGAATCTCATGACAGCGGGGCGTGTCTGATAAGGTCTTCGTGCAACACCGGGACCCCGGCATCATTGATCATCCTTATCGTGTTGATAGCAATGTCCCAGTTCCTACGCCTTAGGGATCTGGGATAACCTATACCCCCTGCCCCCCTGCAACAGGGGGGCAACCCTCCTCTAATAAAAAAACCACCGGGTTATAAGCCGGTGGTTTTTTTGCATACTCTCTTGAGAAAAGATTATTACATAGCCTCTATCGCCATTGCCATACCCTGCCCCCCGCCTATACAGAGCGTGGCAAGACCCATCTCAACGTTTCTCCTCTTCATCTCGTGCGCAAGGGCAACGACAATCCTTGCGCCCGTACATCCGATAGGGTGTCCGATAGAGATCCCTGAGCCGTTGACATTGGTAATGGCCTGGTCCATACCAAGCTCCCTTATGCATGCAATGGCCTGAGATCCAAAGGCCTCGTTCAGTTCAACAAGCCCGTAATCCTTTATCGTCGTTCCTGTCAGGCTGAAGAGCTTCCTGGTAGCAGGTATGGGACCCAGCCCCATATAAGCCGGATCGACACCGCCGGATGCATAACCTTTTATCCTGGCAATGGGTTTGAGCCCCAGATCATTAGCCTTTTCCTCACTCATCAAAAGACAGGCTGCCGCAGCATCGTTGATACCCGAGGCATTGCCCGCTGTCACTGACCCGTCCTTTTTGAATGCGGGTTTAAGTTTAGCCATCTTTTCAAGGGTCGTATCCATGGGCCTTTCATCCGTGTCGAACACCTTTGGTTCACCCTTTCTCTGCGGGATTACAACAGGCACGATCTCTTCTTTCAGTATGCCCTTGGCAATGGCCGCCCTTGCACGCATATGGCTCTCATATGCGATCTGATCCTGCTCCTCTCTGGTTATGCCGTACTTTTCGACAATGGCCTCTGCCGTCAGACCCATATGATATCCGTAAAAAATCTCGTAAAGGCCGTCAAATACCATGAGGTCGATGGTCTGTCCGAAGGGCATGTCCATCCTGTGCCCCCACCTGGCCTTGGGCAAGGCAATGGGCGCCTCTGTCATATTTTCTATGCCGCCGGCTATGACCACATCATTGTCCCCTGCCTTGATCGTAGCGGCCCCGAGCGCAAGCGCCTTCATACCCGAGGCGCAAATCTTGTTTACGGTTATGGCCGTGGTCTCTTTGGGAAGCCCTGCCTGTATCATGGCCTGTCGCCCGGAATTCTGACCCTGGCCGGCCTGCAGGACATTACCCATGATGACCTCGTCAACCGAGATCCTTGCATTACCCTCCGGCCAGTCATAATACTTTTCCTCGATAGGACTAAGACCTGCGTCCTTGAATGTATCAGGGGCATAATCCTCTGCCTTTGCCGGCAAATCGGGTCTGAGTCCGCATTTCAGCAAGGTTTCGCGTATCACCAATGCACCCAGATTCTTTGCCGGCACACCCTTCAATGATCCGCCAAATGATCCGACCGCTGTCCTTGCACCGCTGACTATAACAACATTAGACATATTACCTCCTTTTTTCAGGTGTATTATTGATTTCAATAATCGTTATCTAATATTTCACAAGAATCCGACTAAGGCAAGAATTGAATACTCATTCATTAACGATCTTACACGCCTTGATAATAGACGGCAGCGGGTGTAGGGTATCTGTATGGACATAAACTCGCTGATAGACAAATACAGGATGTACATCCTCGACCAGAAAGGTCTCTCAAGCGAAACCTACAGGGCATATCTTAATGATATCAAAGACATGTCATCATTCTTCATAGACAAAGGCATCACCACCCCTGACCGACGGCATGTCCGGTCATACATGCTTTTTCTGCACACACACTATAACCGCGCCACCATCAACCGCAAGCTGAGTTCCATCAAAGGATTCTTTGACTATGCGGTTGAAAGCTCTGTGATAAAGACCAATCCTTTTTCACACGTGCGGTCGTTGAAAAACACGGAAAGCCTCCCTGTCTTTTTGAGCCCGGAAGAGATCATCGATCTTATAGAGATAACCTCAGCCCCGAGAGACCGGGCGATCCTGGAACTGCTCTACTCGACCGGCATACGGGTGGGAGAGATCGAGGCAATGAACTGCTATGATGTCGACATGAAGGCAGGCTTTGTCCTCGTAACAGGTAAAGGCTCCAAACAGAGGACCGTGCCTGTCGGCTCCCGAGCTCTGGCCGCCATCAAAACCTATCTGTCTTCAAGAGGCATCCAAGACCCGATCTACTGCGCGGATCCGTTATTCTTGAACTCCAGGGGCAATAGGCTTTCGTCGAGGGGCATCAGGCGAGTTGTGTACGCATGGTCAAAATTCGCATCCGTTGCCCGGCATGTCAGCCCTCATGTAATAAGGCACACCTTCGCCACCCATATGCTCGATGCAGGTGCTGATCTGCGCTCGATCCAGGAGATGCTCGGACATACGAGTCTATCCACCACACAGCGGTATACGCATATAACCCTGGACAAGTTGATGGATGTATATGATAAGGCTCACCCAAAGGCAAAGGAGGGATAATGGATATCAGGGGAACAACGATACTGTGTGTAAGAAGGTCGGACCAGGTGGTCCTTGCGGGTGACGGACAGGTCACCATGAACAACATCGTACTCAAGGCCGGGGCACGCAAGGTCAGGAAGATTCATGAAGACAAGGTTCTCGCCGGTTTTGCAGGCTCTACATCGGATGCATTCACCCTGTTCGAGCGTTTCGAGGCAAAACTCAAGGAATACCGCGGAAATCTTACCAGGGCAGCGGTCGAGATGGGCAAGGACTGGAGGACGGACAGGGTACTCAGGAGGTTGGAGGCCCTTATGATAGTGGCGGATTCCGGCAAGACCTTTATCCTTTCAGGTACAGGCGATGTAGTGGAACCGGACGATGATGTGTGCGGCATAGGCTCAGGCGGCAGTTATGCCTCGGCAGCGGCCAGGGCCCTCATAGAAAATACGGATTTATCCCCACGTGAAATAGCCCAGAAAGCCCTGGATATTGCTTCGGATATATGTATATATACCAACAAAAATATTATCTATGAGGAATTGTAATGAATGAGCTCACGCCAAAAGAGATAGTCAAAGAGCTTGACAAGTATATAGTAGGCCAGGACAAGGCGAAACGCGCAGTGGCGATATCGCTGAGAAACCGATGGCGCAGGCAGATGGTCTCCGGAGACCTAAAGGATGAAATCTACCCCAAGAACATAATCCTCATCGGACCTACCGGGGTCGGCAAGACCGAGATAGCAAGAAGGCTGGCAAAACTGGCAGACGCACCCTTTATCAAGGTAGAGGCCTCAAAATTCACCGAGGTCGGGTATGTCGGAAGGGATGTAGAGTCGATAGTGCGCGACCTTATGAGGATCGGTGTACAGATGGTCCAGAAGGAGGAGAGCGAAAAGGTCAAGGCCAGGGCTCGAGAGATCGCGGAAAAGAGGCTGCTTGATTATCTCCTGCCCATGAAAAAGGGAGAGGAACAGAATTCATCCACTGAAAGCAGAGAAAAGATGAAAAAGATGCTTGAGGATGGCATCCTGGATGAACGGATGATCGAGATAGAGAGCCGCGAGACAGCCATGCCAACCATAGAGATATTCTCGGGACAGGGTCTGGAAGAAATGGGCATAGATTTCAAGGAGATGTTTTCCAATATGATGCCCAAAAAGACCAGAAGAAAGAAGATGACCGTAAAGGATGCCAGGGAATTCCTCGCCGCACAGGAGGTCTCAAGGCTGATAGATATGGAAAAGGTTACCCAGGAGGCCAGGACCCGCGTAGAGAATTCAGGCATTGTATTTATCGATGAAATCGACAAGATATCGGGCAGGGAAAAAAGCCAGGGCCCCGATGTATCCCGTGAAGGGGTTCAGAGGGATCTGCTCCCTATCGTTGAAGGGACAACCGTAAACACAAAATTCGGTCCGATCAAGACAGACCACATCCTGTTCATAGGAGCAGGCGCATTCCATGTCAGCAAGCCGTCCGATCTGATACCGGAGATGCAGGGCAGGTTCCCGATACGGGAGGAGCTCACATCTCTGAGCCGGGAAGACTTCATTAGAATCCTCACCGAACCGAAGAATGCCCTTATAAAACAGTATAATGCCCTTTTAGCGACAGAAGAGGTGGACCTGCAGATATCCGACGATGCCATCGGCGAGATCGCACGAATAGCCCAGTACATAAATGATCAAACCGAAAATATCGGCGCAAGGAGGTTGCACACGGTCCTTGAAAAGCTCCTCGAGGAGATCTCGTTCGATGCATCCGATATCAAAGGACGGGTCGATGTGGATGCAAGCTATGTAAACAAGAGGCTTGATCCCATCATGCAGAAGGAAGATCTCAGCAGGTATATACTGTAGAGGGGACACTTATGATTCCAAAAGGACATTTCATCACTGAAATCGCTGACGGCGACAGGATAAGGGCGGTGTTTACGATCTCCGACAGGAGGCTGCTCACGACCCGCAATGGAAAAACATATGCAAAACTCAAAGTGGCAGACAAGACCGGGGAGATACCTGCTATTATCTGGGAAGATGCCCAGCAGCAGATCACAGGCATAGATCCGGGTGATGCGGTAGGTGTGAGGGGGATCGCGGAGTCATATGAAAACAGGCTCCAACTCAGGATCGATAAAATCGTCAAGCTTGAGGAAGACCAGTTGGACCTCTCAACCCTGATTCCATCATCAAAGATGGATATACCCTCTATGATCAAAGAGGTCGAAGACCTTGTCTCAACCATAAAAAATATACACATACGAACACTTGTCGATAGATTCCTGTCCCCTGAGGACCTCAGAGAGGCGTTTATGAAGGCGCCGGCCGCCAAGGGGATCCACCATAATTTTGCAGGAGGACTCCTGGAGCACACCCTTCATGTGATGAAGGGGATAGATACACTATACCCCATATACACACATATCGGCCTCAACAGGGACCTGCTTTTGTCGGGCGCATTCCTTCATGATATCGGCAAAATATATGAATACACCTGCACCAGGATCATAGACATGACCCCCATGGGAAGGCTTGTCGGACATATATACCTGTCCGCACACATGGTAGATCAGGAGATAGAATCCATTGAAAATTTCCCTGAAGAACTGCGACTACAGCTCCTGCACATCATATTGGGCCACCATGGCCAGATGGAATTCGGCTCCCCCAAACCGCCCATGACAAAAGAGGCCATCTTTCTGCACATGCTCGACGACTTCGATGCAAAACTCATAGGGTTCTCCTCCATAATCGAGGCAACACCCGATAATGAACTTTTCACATCATATTCAAACGTTTACAACCGTTATCTGTATACAAGGACGTATCTGGATGAAGACTAAGGTATAACGAAAAATGATCATATGAACAGGCTCTCAAAGACCATCTATCGATTACGATACTTGTCGGCCTCATGCGTTATACTTCTCACTTTGTTCTTTGCCTCATCCATAAAGATGGAGCTGGATAACACCATCAGTTCATGGTTTTCAAAAGATGACCCTATATCCGTCAACTACAACAGCTTCAGGGACGCCTTTGAGGGGGGCAGGTACCTGATCGTGGCCATAGAGTCCGCAGATATATTCTCGTACGACATCCTTAACTATATCAGGTCAAAGACAGACGAGCTCGAACAGATGGATCGGGTAAAGCAGATACACAGCCTTTCCAACGCAAACAAGGTGATCGGCACCACAGACGGCATAGAGATAAACCCCCTCCTTTACAACCTTGAAGACGCCGATATAGCAGACCTCAAACACCAGGCCCTTACAGACGATCTCTTCAGAGACTACCTCATATCCGAAGATTCCACGCTGAGCACCATCATCCTGGTGTGTGACGACATGAACGCAAATCAAATGGAGGAGGTGATAACAGAGGTAGAGGAGATAGTAGAAAAGGACAAACCCCCAGACACAGAGACCTTCCTGTCCGGTGGGATTATGCTCAACCACGAATTCAACAAGGTCACAAAACAAAATGAAACCACACTGCCTGTCCTGGGTCTTATCATCATTATCATCATTGTCCTGATCATCTTCCGGTCCATATCCAAGATCGCTATCGTGGTCTCTATTATAGGGATGAGCCTCTGCTGGACCCTGGGTTTTCACTCCATACTCGGCTATACCTTTAACGCCTTGAGCGGCATGATCATACCCCTTATCATCATACTTTCCATCTCGAACACCATCCATATCATCGAATACTTCGACGAAATCAGGAAGGATAACGACCGGGAAGATGCCTTTATCGCAACCATCAGCTACATCACGATCCCGTGCTTTATCACCAGCATAACGACATCTATCGGTCTGCTCTCGCTGGCAACCAGCCCGATAAGCTCTGTCAAGCACTTCGGTATCGCTGCCGCTTCAGGGGTCATGTTCGCCTTTATCATATCTATCGTGATTGTCCCTGTATCTCTTACCATGCTGCACTCTCACGGCAAGGAGCACCACCCGTACTGGGGCCATATGCTCGCATGGATCTTTCACCTGAGCGAAAAGAGATATGCCTTGATCCTCGGTATTACGGCAAGCGCCTTCATACTCTCTGTCTTAGGCTTCAATTGGATAAAGATCGAAACAAACGAGTTAGAATGGTTTCCAAAGGACAGCAGTGTTTACATCACCTCTAAGACACTGGATGAAAAGCTCTCCGGGATCGGCAACATGGAACTCATCATTAAGGGCCGCCAGGACATGCTCAAGCAGCCTTTAATCCTAAAGAGGATCGATGCATTCTCTCAAGAGATCGGCAGGCTGACCGAGGTCAAAAAGGTCATCTCTTTAGCCAGTTATGTAAAGGCCGTAAACAAGGCACTCGAAGAAGACCGCGAGGATGCCTACCGTGTACCTGATACAAGGGAACTGATAGCCCAGGAGATCCTGCTGTTCAGCTTTTCCGAATCAGGTCTCGATGAACTCGAACGCGTTAGCACTCCTGATTATTCCATGGGCAGGGTAAACATAAAGGTCTCCTACGGGAGTTCCGAAGAGGGAAGGATCCTGGCCGAACGTATAGAAGATATGGCCGTAGAGACCTTCCGTGATATAGATGATATCAAGATCACGATAACAGGTTCATCCTACCTGCTCAGCATGTTGGACAAATACATCGTGGAGAGCCAAATCAGATCGTTTACACTGGCCTTCGGCCTGGTCTTCGGCCTGCTGTTTATCATCCTTCGATCGATAAGATACGGTCTGCTGACCATATTACCCAACATCCTTCCCATAACCCTGATCATCGGGGTCATGGGGTGGTTCGGCATCAGTCTGAATGTCGGAACAGTCATGATAGCCTCTGTCGCCCTTGGCATAGCAGTCGATGACACGATTCATTACATATCCAGATTCATTAAAGAATCCAGGAAAAAGCAAAGCACCCTTCACTCATGCCTCAGAAAGACGACAATCTTTGTAGGAAGGGCTGTTGTCTTCACCTCCATGATCAATATTGCAGGTTTTTCCGTGGTAATCTTTTCAGGTTTTCAACCCTCGAGGGATTTCGGGCTTCTGCTGTCGCTGACCCTGTTGTTTGCCCTTGTCTGCGACCTGTTCGTGCTTCCCTCCATCATGACTGCCGCAAGAAGGTTCTTTGAAAAGCACCCGGCAAAGAACCCGATTGGGGACGGGCCTTTTGCCGGGTCGGGCAGAGAATAAAAGGAGATATATGTGGCTATGGGGCCTTCATTTATTCTTCTTTATCCATTGCTTTATCAATTCGGGGGGTATGATTCACCGGTATGATAGATCATGTTTACCCGGAAATAATACGGCTGGCTGTCATATCCTCCCCAGTCCTCATCAGGTAGTGTATTATCACCCCCGCTTTCATCAACCAGGTAGTTGAAATCGCTTATGCTGAAATATGCGGGACCGCGCCATGGCCTTCCTACCCAGAACATATTCTCGCCTTCGGCAGGTGTTGTGATATTAAGGACTTCTGCGTTTATTCCCGTATCCCCGGCGCTGGCCATAAAGCCGTCATATCCGCTTGTCCGGTCGGCCAGGATTTCGTTGTCGTTCCTGTCGGGATAGAACTTCCAGACATACTCCACATCGCCTGCAGGCGCATAGAGGTCCACGGATATCTCGTAATACCAGCTGTCGGAATCATCCAGCGGCTGTATATCTATCAAAAAGTAGTCCTGGTCGTCCTGATAATCTATATACCCTGCAATCCACGGGAATGTCACTGTTGACAGTCCGGTCTCGGGGACATCCTCTTCAATGGTTGCCATGGTGTCGAAATCCAGAAATGTCGTATTCACCCCGTATGTCCTGCTCGTTACGGAATTGAGCTCCAGGGTTATGGTCTCATCATTGGTCTCGGTCGCATCATTATAGTATTCAACCGTGGCGCCGTATGGCGGCGAACCAGCTGCCAGGGCTGGCAGTGCATCGGGTATGTCCTTCAGGTCCGTCCTGATCGTATAGGTTATATCGTCACCGTTATCGTCCTGGTAATCATAGACCTTGAAGGTATAGACGGCTTCGGCCGTATCCGGTTCCACCATCAGGCTGGTCTTCATATTTGTAGCACTGGTCGCCGCATCAAGGTTCGTAAGCGTCTTTTCCAGCCGGCTCCCCATAACCGCCACGCAATACTGCACCTGTGATATCGGGGCTGTAAAATAGACCTCCAATATCTGAGGATCGGCATGGGCCGGGATGGTAATGCGATACCAGTCAACATCACCCCTGTAGCCGATCTTGCCCGGGGTTGCAGATGCTGTATCCGATGTAGGGCTCAATTCATCGGCAGTCTGAATGGTGTCGTTATCGTTAGGGGAGACCTCTGCCCCATCACTTACCTCAAGCGCCATAAGGTTAATATCATAGGGGGAACTCTGTTCTATAGAAGCGTCCTGACCCGGCTTCACCACGAGATAGTAATCCGAGCTGTCCAGCTTTATCTGGGTTTGATATTGTCTGGCCCCTCCCATATAGGAATGCGACAATACCTGGTTCTCATCGGCATCAAAGAGGCTGATATCGTATTCCATGGACACATCGGCTGCAAACCCGACCCGAAGCACGCTGAATCCTGCCGATACTGACGGGACGGTTACATAATACCAGTCCTGGTCCTCTGTATAATCCAGTGCGCCTGTTATCGCATAGTCCTGATTAAACACTCCAAGTGCGACGGGTGTTGCCGTATCCATAGAATCATTACCATTGGCCTCTGCCGCGCTCAGTCCGTTAACACACACCTGATAGGTCGACGCACTATCGAAGTGATCCCTGCCGTAGTCGTCTATCTCGATATAGTACCCTCCGGAGGCCAGATAATGGATCAGGTGATAGCTCTGAGCGTTGATCCTGGACTGGTTTTCGATCAGGTTTCCCTCGCTATCGTATAGTGACACGCTGAGCTGAACCTGGGTCCCTGAAAATGCAGAGAACTCTACATTCACATCGTATATTCCACCTGTCGAGGTGAAATAGTAGCAATCAATATCGCCGATGCTGTCTATGCTGTCGGTAGGGCATGTTTCTGCATCGACCTCTAGCATGGCGGCCTGGGCGAAATTGTCGTTGCCTTCCGGGACACCGGCAAAATCAAGGCTCAGGTAATAGGGATTCTCCGATGCATCATCATCCATCAGGTCCCTGACCGCGATATATATATCCTTTGGTTCGTTGATATAGGTATTCAGGGTCAGGTCAACCGGACTCACGCTTCCTACAGGCGCGTGATCCGCATATATCATGGTCTTGTTTCCGTTTGTGTCGAGCTGGTACAGACCGACCAGTATATCCACATCCGGCCGCAGGGTCTCTGTGGTACACCTGACCTGCAGTATGTTGTTAGCCTCTACCGCGCGGTAATGGTACCAGTCGACCTCGCCCTCGGAGGCTATCTCGCCTGAGACCCTTTCGTTCAGGCCTAGTTCCTGCACCCCTGATCCGTGATCGTCGGAGGTGCTCCCGGAACATGAGACCAGCAGCAGCATTAGTATCGGGATAATATATACAGACCTTTTCATGTCATCTCTCCTTTATTGTAATAGAATGAAATCCCCCGGGGTAAGGGTAATGGTCCTTTCCGGGTCATCGATATTTACGATTACCTCTGCCATGCGGAATACAGGCGGTGTATCCGGCCTGTCTTCCGGTACCTCGGCGAGATAGAACCTGATAAGATTGTCCCCTTCGTGCCAGAGGGTCCCGTCTTCGGTCACGTATTCAAGGGTGTCTGCCAGATCGATATTCGAGACATTGAAATTGTACATCCTCACATGAGATGCCATCTCGGTGCCCTGATCGATCTCTACAAGACCACCGTCCTGGATATCATAGCTGTATCCGTTACGATCCTGTATCTTCGGGTCGTTCGAGGTGACGTTTGTATGCCTCTGAACCTCGAGCCAGTCCAGCACTCCGTCGAAATCCGTGTCCGTGTTGGACTGGATCTCCAGGGGATTGGTGCCCGTGAGGAATTCTATGCCGTCAGGGATACCGTCGAGGTCGGTATCCGGGTTGAGCCTCTGTGTACCCTTTACATATTCTTCACAGTCACTCATCCCGTCATAGTCGGAATCTATGCCTATGGCCCCTTCGTCGCAGATGCTGTCGGACGCATCCAGAGGATCAAGGACATGTCCGGGCGAGCTCACCTTGATCTCGAAAAAATCGCTGAAACCGTCAAAATCCGAATCCTTTAATGTAGGATCTGTCCCGTAGAGCTCTTCTTCCTCATCTGTCAGGCCGTCCCCGTCGCTGTCTACATATACAAGTTCTATCCCCGGCCTGATGTTATAGTTGTAGGCGACCAGATATTTCACGTCGTATTCCACGGTAAGGCGCATATCCACGATGCTGATGAAGTCGACCGCCTCGGCGTTTTCAAAGAGCCTGAACTGACCGTTGCCCCGCTCTGCCATTCCCCTCAGCGTTGTCTCTGCCTCTTCCTGTCTGGCCTGTCCGTATGCATCGTTGCCGAAATTGCCCAGCAGCAGGAATGTATGCAGATTGAAAGAGCCGACACCATAGTCAGTGACCATGTCGTATATGTCGTCAACGCTGGAGAAGATATCCGCATCCGCCTGGGTCTGCCCCTGTGCGTTCGGAACCCCGTCGCTCAGGAATACTACGATGTATTTCGACCTGACCCTGTCATCCTCGCTAGAACTCACGATGTCGTTCCTCAGATCGACAAAGGCCTCATCGAGGGTCCCCAGGTAGTCTGTCGTTGTATCGTTCTGTACATCGGTCAGGATATCGTCGAGCACCTCGGGATCCTTTGTAAAGCCTCCGGTGGTCTCAAACACCGTATTGCTCCAGAGCATAACGGCAAACGAGGTATTCTCGTTGCTGTTATACTCGTTTATAAAGTCTCTGGCCGCATCGATCCTGAGGAAATAGGGGTCGGAACCTGCCTCGATCCCGTATTCCTCGTCTCCCATACTGAGCGAGCAGTCTATGGCAAAGAGCACCTTGACCGGAAAGTTTATCTCGTCAGGGCTCTCTGTAAGGAACGACCCTGCAAGCGCCACCTTTGTCTGGGCCTGGGTCCTTTCGAGGGGGGGAGAATCCGTGCATCCCTGAATGCAAAGCAGCAAAACAGAGATAATAAGCACTATCGCCCTATATCTAGCCATCGCATGCATCTCCTTTGCCGTTATCATTGGAATCGGCCTGATCAGGATTATAGACCATGGGACAGTTATCGCAGACATCGCCGATGCCGTCGCCGTCATAGTCGTCGTTGCTGTCGCTGCGGCACTGCGGGCAGAGGTCTATATAATCGTCAAAACCGTCATTGTCCCAGTCGTCATCGCACTCATCTCCTGCCATATCTCCCGACAGGTAAAAATCCGCATTGGCCTGGGTGATATTGGGCTTGTTCGGACAGTTGTCCACTGCGTCAGGGATGCCGTCATTGTCGTCGTCATCGTCGCAGAGGTCCCCTATACCATCGCCGTCTATGTCGGCCTGCAAAAGGTTATTCACATACGGGCAATTATCCTGAGCATTCAATATCTCATCACCATCGATATCATCATCGCACACGTCGCCGATACCATCGCCATCCGTATCTGCCTGGTCATTGTTGGCCGTGTTTGGACAGTTGTCACAGGCATCTCCGTAATCATCCCCGTCCGAGTTTGCCTGGTCATTCTCGAGATAGGGGCAGTTGTCCCTTGTATCGAGGACACCGTCTGCATCCGCATCCTCTTGCAGTGACCAGTAGGGACCGAGATCATATTGAACAAGGATCGGCCCTCCCCCGGAACCTCCGCCTCCGACACCCCCTGCAGGTGGTGCTCCGCATGCCCCGTTCACGCACTCGTCAAACCACGAGTTCGGGTCTGTTATCGCGCCTGCAGAGGCGTAGATAAACGCTATCATAAACAAGCAACTAGTAATAATCTTTATATATTTCATCATTCCCCTCCTTTACCGATAAAAAAGGTAGATCGTGCTGTCTGTATTTGAGTATGAACAGATATATGTAGTGGTCCCGTCAAAGAAGATGTTGTTATGATAACCAATGTCCCCTGTGGACGAGATCACTTCCTTGTCCCAGGACGAACCATTATACCCTGCATACTTCAGGTCTTTGAGCGTAAGGCTTCCGCTGTGGTTCTGCAGGGAATAGTATGCGATCGCGGGCATCCCGTCTGAATCGAACGCAAGGCTGCAATAGTCGCCGCATAGCGTGCTCTCGTCTACCAGCGTGATAGCCCAGGCAGACGAGGCATACGTTGCATACTTCAGGCAATGTGTATGGGTCCCGAGCGTATCCTCGTATTCGCTCTGAACATAGTAGGCCACGCTTATATTGCCGCTACCAGAAAGGCCGCAGCTTATAGCTCCTACTGAAAAACCGGTCTCGACCCACTGGCTGACCCATGTGCCGCCGGAGTTCCTGGCCATGCGGAGACCCTTTTGGCTGTAATCCGACGAATTCGGATTGAGATCTGCATAGTAGAATACGACCGGGCTGCCGCCGGCATCGATCATGATCGCAGTGTGCGCACCTACGGTGTTCTGTTCGCTTGCCGTGCCGTTTGAGTTGTATAGGTTTCCCTCTACCTGCTCTTCCGTGCTGTCGAATCCCAACGCTGAAGAGGCCTTTTCCACATACAGCAGGTCAGGATAGTTAAAATTCATGGCATCGATACCCTCATAGAAAAACTGGTAGCAAAGGTGGATATCCCCGCCTGAATCCGCTGCAACTGTAACGTATTTGCCTGCAAGACCGTCTTCAAAAACCGGATTTCTCTCTACAAAACCGATTCCACCGGTATACTCTGTCCAGGTGCCCGAGTTCAGGATGCTTATCATGGCATCAGACTGCTGCTCGGATCCGCCTGCCCTGACTTGACCGCCCTGGTATGCAACAACAGGCATGCTCCCGGACAACGCCAGATCAAGGGTCCTGCAGTTGTCTACATCTAGGACCTCTGTGTGGCTGAGCTCCGTGCTCGAGGTCGTATCCCACAGGACATGATTGATGGTGTAATCTCCTGAAACATTTACGCTATCGGTGAAATATGCGATATGGACAAGACCGCCGGCACCTGAAGAGGCCTTGACATGAGGGCTCAGCATGCCACCTGCGTCTATTTCTTTGATTGTCACTTTGGTCCAGAGGGTCGGGTCAGTCTCCGTACCTATCCCGGAATTAGGTTCCCCGGTCTCACCTGTATCGGCTGAACCGCCCGAACTCGAACCGCCACCGCATCCGCTAATGGTGCATAGCAGTATGCCAAGACAAAGAATGGTAATAATGTGATAAAGGTTATTTTTTAGAGATCTGTATTGTCGCATAGTATAACTCCTTTGCACGCGGGTGGATAATATCCTTTGCCGCCTCGATCTGTGTTGCGGCAGTTATCATTTCATAGAGTCTTTTCGCCTGAACCGAATGTCCGTAATGCTGCAGAAGGCCTGCCAGGTTGATCCTGGCCCCGATATTGTTTTCATCCAAACTGAGCGCCTCCTTGAATGCATCCTTTGCCTGAGAGTCCATACCGAGATAAAGTCTCGATACGCCTATGCAATTATAGATGCGCGCCTTTAGAGAATCCGCGGGGGATTTTTTGACATCGAGGGCCTTCTGGGCGATCAGTGTTGCCTGACAATAGTCTCCCCTGTCCATGTATGCCTCGGCAAGCATGATAAGCGTATTTACATCTTCTGCCTTCTTCAAAAGAGACTGGTGCAGCCCCCTCAAGGAATCATCCATCAGGCACTGATCAGTGATCTCTGAGCGTGCCCCGGTATGGCTGAATCCTGATGCTGATCTACCGGACTGATCCGTCTCAGGCCTTATGAGCGAGGCAAGCCTCGGGTCGCAGACCTGCCATTTGTGTGCCTGCTGCACAACAGTCTGGTAGTACTGCTCGGCCTTATCTATATATGCCTGCGCCTTCTGATTCAGTATTGCCGTATACTGCTGCTTCTGCTCAGGGGTCAGTTCATCGGGCAGAGGCGATTGTCTGAGAAAGCGTGCGAACTCGTTGTTGACAAGGTATGACTGATAGCACGCCTTGAGCACCCAATCCGTGGATTTGTACTGTATGACGGACTGATATCCCTTTTCGAGCCGAGCAAGCATCTTTGCCTTTTGGGCCACGACCTTGTTGTCTATCTTGTCTTTGAGTACTATACCCATGTACCTATTATTCAGGTCATGCATACTGTTATATACCATCTTTGCCATCTCGAAATTCAGCATGGGCGCTTTTTGGGCCAGAGAGGGTTTATAGGCCTTTTTTGCCCTTTTCCTGTATTTTCCAGAGGTCCTTTTCTTTCCCTTGGAGCGGTAGAGGTCTGAAAGCATTGCATCAGCGCGGACCTTCCCGGATCTTGAAAGCTTTCCCCTGCAGTCCTCCAGGATGTCGATAGCCTTATCAGTATCGCCTGTCTCTTGAGTATTATTGGACATGGCAAAGACTATCTCTTCGAGTTTTCCATTGTCCTTCGGGTCCAGGGCCAAGAGCTTCTCATAATCCCTGTTTGATCGATCGAATTGCCCGAGGCCTCTTCGGATATGACCTGCCTGGAGGAGAAAATCCCTCACATTTACGTGTTTCGGGAGCCTCGAGGCAAAGGCCTCGAGATAATCAGCGACAAACCTGAACTGTGAAACCTTGATGGAGGTGTCTATCATCATGCCGAGCGTTGTCTCCACCTTTGGGCTTTTTGGATACTCCCTGATAAGGTCCGATCCTGTTGTAAGCAGGGTCTTGATATCGCCCTTTTCCTTACTGGAGACTATAACCGCATTAAGCGCCTGCTCACCCATGCCGGTCGATTTGCTCCTGGAGGCAAATTCCAACAGGTCTGACTTGCCTTTTTCCCAGTCGTCAAGTGCTGCCACGGTCAATGATGATATGACCTTGGACTCGGTGGCCTTGACTATCGTGGCCACCTCTTTTCGTAATTTCTTGTCCTTTATCGCGGCATTGCCGAGTATGCCCTTACCGAATTCGATGAGTCCTTCGTAATCCTCCTTCAGGTTATAGGCATCGAGTATCAGGTTTACAGCCGCATATGCCGGGGTGCCGTTCGGATAAGACCCGACAAAGGATGTGAACTCCCTGATGGCCTCTTCATAATCACCCTCGTCATAGGTGATCCAGGCCACATTGAACTCTACATCCGCCACCTTTTCCGAATCAGGATAGGTCTTGGCAAAGAGCCTGCCCGTGGTCTTCAGTCCGTCCCTGGAGTATGCCACCTCATAGTAATTGAGGTCTTCCTTGCCTTTTAGCGCCGTATAATATGAGATAACCGCGCTGTATAAACATTTCTGACTGTCTATGTCTTTAGATGTCAAATCCTTCGACAGCTTCTCGTATTGCTTCCCGGCCTCCAGATACTGCCTTGAGGAGAAAAGCGCCTCTGCATAATTGGCGGCCATCTCGGCCCTGACAGGGCTATCCTTGAAAAATTCGAGGTATATGCCGTATGCATCGGCAGAGCATCTAAAGTCATCGATGGATTTCTTTTTCCTTGCCTGATTGTGCAGGTGTGTGACTATGTTTCTCGTGTACAGCTCGAAATCTGTCAGGTCCTTTTGTTTTTGTTCCCGGTTGATATGGATCGAGTATTTCTCCTTTTTGAGGGCCTTTATAATAAGAGCCATGTCCTGATCGGCGTTTTCAAAGGTGCCCAGAGACTGGACGCACTCAAAAATATTGCGTGAATATTCGAGCAGCTTTTCAGGATCATGCTGCAGGCCTGATAGCTGGCGATACACCTCGGCGGCATGGTGCCACCTTCTCTTGATAAAGAAACGGTATGCAAGCTTTTCCAGCACCGCCGTATATACATGGCGCGACCATGCATATTTCCGGAAATAGGCTAGCGCCTCCTCTGGAGATTCTTTCTTGTAGCACTCGGTATAGCAGTATGCCATATCCATCAGGGCCTCAAGCTTGATATCTACACGCTTGTAGGTATCTATATCCACTTCCCTTTCTTGGTCGTCTATACTTACCGCCTTTTCAAAGAGCTTTATAGCCGCCTTAAAATCGGCCTTGTTGATATTGCACCATGCAAGCTTATACCGGGCAATGGATATAGCCGGGCTTTCAGGGAAATCAAGGACCGCTTCATAGTGTTTCTTGGCAGTATCAAGATCCTGCAGATTGATAAAGTAATCACCGAGGAGAAGGTATGACTCGGGCACATATTTGCTTTTTTTGTATTTTTTTATAATCGCACGGTACTGCATGACCATGTCGTCTATCTGACCGAGCTCCCGGTATTCATGGGCCATGAAAAAATGTATCTTGTCCCTGGCCTCAAAATCCGGATAGTTATCGAGTATCCTTTGATAGATCTCGAGGGCCTGGTTCTTGAGGGTATTTGACTCCAACTGATCGAAAGGGGAACTCTCCCCGTCCCTGACGCTTTTCCTGAGATAATAGGCAAGGCGCGACTCTTCAACGTACAGCTCTGCCAGGCGCAGATACAACTCCGGAAGGTATGGCTTGTTCCGGGCCTTATCGATAAGAGTCTTTGTATTGCCTATGGCCAGATCAACCTTTTTCTTGTCCTCGACGAGCCTGGCCATGTACCTGGCCTTTTGTTCCTCAGAATCCTTAATCTCATACCCGTATTGATCTGCTAATGCCGTGGTGCGGGCAAAAGAGACGAGCAGTAGCGCCCCAAGGAAAAAACAGCCGATCCATGTTTTTATGCTATGTACTTTGATCATTTGAAAAATATATCCCACTCTTCCATGTTTTTGCATTTATTGGGCAGGACGACCTTCAGGTCTTCCAGCTCGTCATTCCAGAATTCACCCTGGAACGGATAGACAACCACCCTATCCGATTCCTCCTCTGCCTTTTCTTGATCCTGAGAATAATGATACTGATTTACACGCTGGTACATATCGAGCCCGATCTCGTAGGCCATGAGATGGGCCTCTTCTTCATACTGCAGAAGCGAATCCGCATACCTTTCATATTCGGCCTCCACCCGGATCCTGAGTATCGAGGAACTCTCGAGGAGCTGAAGGGCATAAATATTGTCGAGATATTCATAAAACGCATTGTCCTGTTCATCCTTAAATGTAGAACATTTTGCCCTTTCAGCCTCTAAAAGAGAGATGAAATCCCACAGGGCCTTTATATCCTTTCTTCCGAGCAGGATTAGCAGCAGTTCCTTGTTCTCGCTGATCTTTCCCCTGTGGTAGATGCCTCCCAGGGAATCGCCGTAACGCTGCCTGAACTCGGAGACAACGTTCAGCGCGCTTTGGTAATGGCAGACATCCTTGTAGATAAACGACTTGAGCATGTAGTATTCGGGTGTGAAGTTATGCCTGAAACTCGGTGCCTCAAATGCATAGAGCAGGCCCATGGCCTTCTCGGGATGGCCCAGACGGTAATGCGCCCATGCCCTCTCGAGCAGATTCTGCGACTGGGACAGGATATTCTCCTCTATCTCCAGGTACAGCAGGTCTGCCTCTTCATACTTCGACAATTCGTAGAGCAGCCTGGCTAAGGTCTTGCGGGCATCGTCCTTGAGGGTTTCATCCTTGCACTTTCCCTTTAGTATATCCTTTAGTACCGGGATCGCATCATGGATTTTGTCCTGGTAGACATAGAGAAGCGCCTGCTGATACCTGTACTTGTAATGATAATAGCTCTCAGGGCTTATCCTTGCAAAATGATCGTTCCCCCAGCTGAAAAAACCGTGTTCCCAGTCATATATCCCCTGATAATAGTGGATAAAGTCAGCAAGATCTCCCTTAATGAAACCATACTCCTGATCACAGATGGTCTGATGGATGATCAGATCGATATCGATCGGCTGGGTCTTTATCATATCCTCAAAGATCTCCAGGCAGTATTCCACGATCTTGGGGTTGGGGTTACGTGAGACGAGCTTTGCCAGGATATCGGTTGCAGCATGGGTATATCCGAGTTTTTGCAGGGATACCCCCAGGAAAAATTCAGCCCATTCATAGTCCTGATCATCAGGGGAATACGCGCTGATATACTGGTAAAGATAGGGGCAGGCCTCTATATAGTCCTGATCTGAAAAAAGCTCATAGCCTTTCAAAAAGCCGGCCTGGTCCACCTGGGCATCAGTCGTCTTCATGGTCTGATTAGACGAATACGTATTACCTGTAAAAACAATACACAAAAAGATAATGAGTATGGTCGTTTTTTTATCCATTATCATTGCTGCCTTCCAGATAATCCTGCAATCTATCGATGGTCCTGTCCTGCCGGCTCTTTCTGGGGAGCAGGTTGAACTGCACGGATAGCGCCGCACCGAAATATACATTGTTTTCCGTGTTGTCCTTTTTCAGGTTCACCAGGTCACGTATCTCGAGGTTCATGCAGAGATTCTTCGCCAAAAAATAACGCGTACCAAACCCGAGGCTAATGGACGGGTCGCTCTCGGCGTCTTTTTCTCCGTCGCTGTATTTCTTTTCATATGTGACCATGCCGCCGCCCAGGATAAAATATGTCTCGTTGTTGATGATCCCCCTGTTCCAGATGGACTGCTTCCCATAAAACGGCTTGATTATGAGATTCGAATGGATCATGTATTTGGGTTCAAGGAATTGCTCTGGTGTTACACCGAATCCTTCCTCGAGATCACCCTTGAGGTCCTTTTCCTGGGTGAACATATACTGTCCGCGCACAACCTCCCATGCCAGTGCATTGTTGAAATGATAGGTATAGCCCAGGCCGACAGGATAGGCATTGAAGTAGTCCTCATCCGGTACATAGCCGAAACAAAGGGCCAGCTCATGGTTCCGGTGAAAGACCCGTTCCTGGATGGCATAGACCTGCTCGTCATCGCGGCAAAAACCATTGGTCGATAATAAGAGTATGGCCGCTAAGACCAGATAGAAAATCGCCCTTTTATTCATCAAGTTAATCTCCTTAAAATCCAACGATATCGAATATGAACGGATATGAGACAACGACCTCGGCCCCTTTCGGCTGAGGGAAGACCCACGACCTGATAGCGGATTGTATGCAGCCGTGTATTTCGCTCGAATTGATGGTCGAGGATTTGATCCTTACCTCTCCGACATGCCCGCTTAGCAGGATCTTCCATTCAAAGACCACCTTTCCCATCAGGGAAGGGTTTGCAACCAGTGCGGTTTCATAGCAGTGCGTTATCTCATCGAGGTGCTGGTCTATGATCTTCTTGACCGCCTCCCTGCTCATGCCGCCCTTTATCCTTACGGTCCTGTTCATCTCGGCGCTGACCATTGCCATGACCTCTCCGTCACCAGTAGATCCCCTCTCCAGCGCCGCAATATTACCGTCTCCCCCCAGTCCTGCGCTCTTGAGCACCTGTGTCTTGCCCTTTGTACTGACCATGCCTGCCTTGGGTATCTCGATCTTGCCGCTACCCAGCTTGCCTACTATACCGCCGACCTTGAATCGGGCGCCTGTATTGGGCGAGGCCGTGACAGCATCAAGATTGGTCACCGCTGCCATTGCATCCTGAGGCTTGAGCCCGATATTGTCGCCGAGCATACTGAGGATGCCTGCCTGATTGATATTCCTGTTCTTTATATTACCCTTACCGTGACCTCCTCCGGCCTTGGGGGATCTCGATACGGCCACCTTCTTCCTGGAACGGGCCTTCTTTACCTCCTTTTTCGCCTTGACCTTAACTGCCTTTTTCTCTTTGGGCCGGGTCAGTTCAGGCTTGGGCTCCGGGGGAGGAGGAGGGGGCTGCAACCTCTTTTGCAGCTCCTCAAACTCGGCTGTATCGACCTGTGCAAAACGCGGTTCTATATCCTCAACCTCAGGCCTGTATGAAGGAAACATGCCTAATAAAGTAAGGACAATCACATGGAACAATACAGACTTATAGAAATGCCTTGCAAATTCCTTGTCCTTTTTTTTCTCCTGAGGCACCTGCGGGCTCTGCATCGGACAGACCCGGCGCAGGTGATATTCAAAGGGACCGTTCCACAATATTACGGTCGAGCCCAAGGGTATATCATCACGGTAGATGCCCTTTTTCTTGTTATGTATCTTTCCTTTGGAACCTGCCCGCCTTATGAGGGTTTCGCCTGTCTGCAAGAGGATATTGGTTGTCTTGTCGAAATAATAATAATTTTTATCTGCATTTTTATTCTCGGCAAGACAGAATCTGCCGCTGTCCGTGTTTATATAATACCTTTGCTTTCGTTTTAAGAAACTTACGTCCACTACGGCATCGCCCCTGCTCCTTACAACCTCGAGCAGCAGATCTGCCTTTAATGAAACGGGGGCATGCTCTGCCCGGCAGGAGGCATCATTTACGCCTGTCACCTTTTCCTTCAATGAAAATCCCGCTTCAGCCTCATCCTCGTCTTCGTCGTCATCTTCTTCATCCAGGCATCTCAGTATGGCAGAGACATCCAGTGTATGCCCCTGCACCTTTTCCGTTTCCATAGGGCCGGGCGTCCAGTCATCTGCCGGCTCTTCTTCCTCAGGCGGCGATAGAGTCTCTATAAAATCGGTATTGACGTTATTATCAGGTTCCTCATCTGTTTCGAGTTTATCGGTGTTTTCTTCGGGCTCATCCATAAAGATATCGACTGTCTGATCGACACCGAGCTGTATCCGTATTCCGGGCCTGATGTTTTTTTTCGGCTTTATCTTTAAAATGAAGGGGCCTATCTCCAGGGCATCGAGCGGGCCGAGTTCTATGGTTGGACTGTCACAGGACTCATATACGACCTGATCATGATCAATGCTGATGTGGCCGTGGATCTGGAGGACATCCTGATGATCCAGCATGAGATCGGCGTCTGCCGACCTGCCTATCGAGACCCTGTCCTTGCAGAAGCAGTCCCATCCAAGGCAATCATCCCCCCTGAATACAAAGATCTGGACCACGCATGGGTTTTCACCTGGACAGGCCTCATGAGGGCTTATCCTATCAGAGCTGAATTCATCGTATAGAGTACTCATTAGCCTTCCTTTGGTTGCCGGGCATCATTGCTCGCCTGTCTGTTTTCCCTCACCTGCATCTTTATCTTTACCTGCGTTATGTACTTCCTTTATGAAAAAATCCTGGAGGATCTCGTCCCTGTAATCCTGCCTGTATTCGAGCATGCTGTTTATCTCGCTCTTTTTTCTCTGCAGTAGATATACGGCACCGGACTTGATGCTCTGGCCTATAATATATGAATTGCCAAAATCGATGCGTTCCAGGAGTTTGTCCGATTTTTCCTGTTTCCTGTTTCCATCCGGTGAGGCCCATATGCAATCTGGGGAAACAGCAAGACAAGATATTATCAATGTGCATAAAAAGATCGTTTTTATGATAATGTTATTCATGATTTCTTTCCTTTTTTTTTACTGTCTCAACACCCCGAACTGGAAATTCGGGAATCCGGCCATTCCTGCGGTCTTGATGACGCTGTTGATCGTCCTGAAGGACAGTCTTTTATCGCATAGGAACAGGATATGGTTGGCCTTGGGACTGTTCTTTCTCATGTCGTCTTTGTCGAGACGATACCCCTTCAATCTCTTGTACAGCACCGAATCCTTTACATGGGCCGGGTCAAGACCTACAACGGCATCGTCCTTGATCTGCCCTATGACCTCATCTCCCAGCCAGATCGAATCCTTGGAGACCACGATCCTTATATTGTCCTCGAAATCGAGCTTTGCCGATGAATGCGGCAGGGCTATGTCCTCGTCTATCTTCATGGTCACGACCTCATTCGAAAATGAAAACAAAAGGAATATCAGGATAATGGTAAACATATCCATCATCGAGGTGATGTTGAGTTTTGGCGGGGAAAATTCTTGCCTATCCCTTCTCATCCAGCCTAACGCCATTTTCGATCTCCTATCCGACCTTTCCCGAGAGCACTACGTTCGGGAAGAGTTTGCTGTCGTCCGAATACCTGGCAACATCCATGGCCTGTATTATCGTTTCGTAGATAACGCTTGGGTCAGGGATGATTATGAGGGTATCGCTTAACGGATATTGAGCCTTTATTGCCTTCAGGTTTGAGGACAGATCGTCCAGAGGATATTTGTATTCATCCGTCTTTTGTATGTATCTCTCCATTGCATCCGCAACACCCTGTTCGACCTCTGCGGACATAACGGATAGATGCACCCCTTTTTCCTCAAGCTCTACTATAACCGTCAGCCTGATATCGCTGGCACGGCCCTCAACGGCTTTTGTATCACCCAGGACAGGTACGGATGTGTTTATGGCCCTGAGGTGAAAAAAGCTTGCAGACATGAGCAGAAACGGGATCAGCACGAGGAACATGTTCATGATAGGGACCATGTCCAGGTCTACGTCATCATTCGTTCTCCTGCGGGACCTACTCGATCCGATCATTGAAGTTCCCTTTCCTGTTTTAATGAAGAAAGGACATTAAAGAGACTCAACGCCTTTTCTTCGAACTGATCTATCAGATAATCCCCTCTGTTATTGAGGATGTAATATCCCGCCAGGCAAGGGATCGCGACAATCAGACCGAATGCCGTGGTAAGCATGGCAACAGAGATACCGCTTGCAAGGATCTCCTGCTTCATGGCCTCGCTTGCGCTGCTGACCCCCTGGAAGGCACTTATCAAACCGACTATTGTGCCCAGCAGACCCAGCAACGTGGATATGTTTGCAAACATGGTAAGCAGATTTATCCTCGCCTTTACCCTTGGGATCTCACGCAGGATCTTCTCTTCCAGGGCCCGCTCGATCTCCTTGTCCTTCTTGTCCGATTTCAACAGACCGGCCTTTAGTATCCTTCCCAGAGGGTGTTTTTCTATACGGGTACACTCCTCGATCGCAGCCCTGTAATTAAATTTCTCAAGAGATATCATAATCTTTTGAAAAACCTTGTCCATGTCGAGCTTTAATCTAAAATAGAGATAACTTGCCCGCTCGCAGAACAGAGCAAAGGCGATAACAGAAACTATCAAGATTACGTACATGAACATACCACCTGTCTGAAACAGAGATAACATGTATTTTCTCCTTTCTATTCGTGACCTTTTTTGAATAAACAAATCATTCTGATACGATCTTCATAGTGAAAATCTGAAACCTGACCTCTGAATTCCATAGTGTTATCAATTTTCAAGCAAGACATTTCACCACCCATCATTCAATCCCTTCACTTCTTATCGCATTAGAATGATGTGCATCTAAGCAGTATGCATGCCATTCAAGCATACGATATAATTATGAAATTGATTTTCTATTAGAAGCCAAACTTATATTTTGTCTATAATGGCCTTCTTTTTCAGAATATTAGAGACAAAGCCATGGAAATGATCCTGTCTCTCGTGATGGACACCCACGATATGATTGATCAACCACAAACTTGAAAAAATCGTACCCGCATATTACATATACAGCCCATCCGGTTACAACATTGTACACTTCTATATCAAACGTGCGTAAATTTTCATGCAAATTAAGATATCATCAATTTTTACAACCACATATACAGCAACCATTATTGTAACCGAACGGTTAGTATAGATAGGCAGCAAATATACCAAAGCTGGGCAAATAATTTCACAAAAGTCCGATCTTTTTACCGCCGAGCATCCCCCACCCAATCGCTAATGCACGCAAGGCTTTTAAATAAATAGACATTTTAACGTGATTGAATTTGCACACTTATTGCAGTATTATGTACGGAAATAATATAGGGATTCTATGTATACTATTGTCAAAAAAAATAAAGGCGTTATATTCTATGATACAATATTGCCTTTCAAGCAGGTATTTTCACTATGAGGTTTCTGCCATTACAGTACATATCGATCCGTTACATTCTCATACTGATCATTGTCCTGCTCACGGGATGCTCGAGTAACTCATCAAACAACGGAAATGAAATCCCCGCGGCAGAGTCGGTAGGCCTTTTAACGGCCTCTATAGATATCCCGGCCGGCAAAAAAGTTATCCGCCAAGGGCTATCTATAGATCTCCAGGGATCTATCCATGGCGGTATACCACCCTTTATATATCTCTGGACATTCGGAGACAATGAGAGATTCTCCAACGCACAGGACCCTGGAAAGGTGTTCTACGAAATAAGCGGGACATATACGATCACCTTTACCGTAATGGACAGCAGCGGTTCTTGTTCTGCCGATTCTATAACACTGACGGTAGATAAATCATGCGATGCCGAAAAGATACCGGACAACGATACCACCGAAGAATACGCGACCGGATACACCGATACCACCCCTGAACCAACCATAGAATTCCCCCTTGCCGGCGAAACCGTCTACGAACATGAGTACATCCACTTTCATGCGGCTGTAGATGGGGGTAATCCCCCTTTAGCCTGCCTTTGGGACTTTGATGGCGGTGCTGAAGATTGTGCCGAAAAAGACCCCGGCATCGTGCAGTTCAATACAGCGGGGACATATAATGTGACATTATCCGTGACGGATAACGATGGTGATAAGGCAGCTAAAAGCGTAGTGGTCATGATCAAAGAGGCACCGAACCCGGCCGAGGCATTATATGGGTTTTTCATGGATCCAGGCAAAGAAGACCTGAATGACCTCATACATGCGCTGTCCATTATCGAGGACTCCTATGGGGAGGACATCTATAATATATTTGCACAACTTGTAAGAATGTACAGTGATCCATCACACCCGGACCCATTATCCGAGCTTGAACCCATGAACCTTCCCGGGGTATTTGCTCAAGGGCTGAACAATACCGCCTGGCAGATGATCCTGTCTGATACACCACAAGAGCTTATCGGGCTTGCCTTGAATGATATCGGGATCGGTCTCGGCATCATCGATGAGAGGCTCTCTCAGGGCCAGAACGTATCGACCACAATCTGCCCTGGCGATTCAGTCGAAACAGCCATCGATGACATAGATATAACCGTCATGAGGTCTATTATCCAACTAATGATGGCATTATCGTCTTACCTGCAGGCCATCGATATGGGGGTAACAGACTACAACATTACAAAACAGGGATCAGACCCTGCACAATACGTGGACATAAGGGAACTGTCTCATAGATCAGCGACCCTGGATCAACTGGAAGAATTTATTGGATGCAATCCCGGACTGCTCACATATATAAACAGGGATGACCTCACAGATATCCGGACACACCTGTCAGGGGCGCTCGATCATCTGGGCAGTACGATAAGCGCTCTTGATCGGATAGGGGAACAAGGCAGGGCAGCCAGGGCCGACAACCTCTTCAGCCTCGACACAGAGCTTGAATATCGTCTGATTAGAACGCTCTATGAACATTGCCTCCCATCTGTTCTTTCTTCTATCGATGATCCGACCGCTGACTTGACCCTGATCCATGCCGAATACCGGTATACCACGCAGGCAATCTGTGCAGACCCTGACACGGAAATAGACCTGTACAATATCTGCCTTGATTATTACACGCCCTCATACATGGGCCTCTACGAACTTTTGAATCCGGACGGACGATATTCACCGAGAGATCTGTGTATGGATATCCTTGAAACAGGTGATGAAGGCCCTTATCTGCCTTATCTCTTTGACGGATCCGTATGCCTGTTTGAAGATCTGCCTTATATAAGACCCTGATTATACCAGCTCAAGATCCAGCAGCCCGCGAACCTTGTCAACGCGTACAAGCCTTACATCCACCACATCACCCATCGATATGACCCGATTCTTCATCCTGATGTGCCTGCCCGGGGCTATCCTTGCCCTGCCCATGTCAGATGCAGACACAAGGCCGTCCACAGGCGGTTCAAAGATCTCTACAAACATCCCGAAGGCCAGGATGCTTGTGACCACGCCGGTAAACCCGTCACCGATATGCCTTGACATGTACTGTGCTGTCTTGAGCTTGACTACATCGAGCATGGCCTGGTCTGTCACTTCTTCCCTCTTCGATACATCAGGGCCGATATATTTCAGGTATTTCTTCCATTTTGAGTGTTCATCCCTTGACAGCCGAGAGCCTTTGAGGGCCTGTTTTACCAGCCTGTGTATAATGATATCCGGGTACCTCCGGATAGGGGAGGTAAAGTGCAGATACCCTTTCGAGGCAAGGCCGAAATGCCCTGCATCCTCATGGGAATAGCGCGCCCTTGCCAGAGACCGCAATATATGCTGGTGAACAAAATTTTCGAGCGGATCCCCCAGATAGGCATCGGCTACCATCTGCAGCATCTTGCCCGGATTCTTTCCGGTCTTTATTACCCCTGCAAGCCTTGAAAGCAGAGTTTTTTCCAGCCCGATCTCCCCTAGGGTCTCGACGAGCTCAATCAGGCCCTCTTCACAAGGTTCTTCATGGGTTCTAAAAAGCACAGGCATGCCATGATCCTGGAGGAATGAGCACACTGTGTGGTTTGCGCACAGCATGGCCTCTTCAATAAGTCTCTCCGACTTACCCCTTACAGACCTGCCCACACTATCGACCTGACCCTTATCATCGAGACCTACAGAGACCTCCGCCAGATCAAAGTCCAGCCCCCCCCTTGCCTTGCGCCTGGCGTAAAGGTGCCTTGCCATCTTTTCCAAGGATATAATCCTATCGAGGACACCCATATCCTTGACCGGCGGGGGTGCATGTCCGTCAAGAAAAGGATTCAGGGATTCATAGGTAAGCCTGGCACGCGATCGTATAACAGCCTCGTAACAATCATAGCCTATGGTCCTGCCCCTTTTGCCTAGATTGACCTCGACAACGAGTGCCAGCCTGTCCTCACCCGGCTTGAGACTCAGAGTACCGTTTGACAGGACCTCCGGGAGCATAGGGATTGCAAGTTCCGGGAAATAGACGCTGAACGACCTGTTCAAGGCCTCTCTGTCAAGGATCGTGCCCGGTCTGACCACATGCGCGACATCTGCTATGGCTACTGTCAGCAAAAATGTCCCGTCATCACAGCGTTCTATGCCAACGGCATCGTCAAAATCCTTTGCCTTTACCCCGTCTATGGTAAAGAGTATCCTGTCCCTGAGGTCTCTCCTTTCGGCAAGCCCCTTATCCATATCTATCACGGATGCCGACCCGGCCTCTTCTTCCACCTCCCGGGTGAACAGCCATGGGATCCCGTGGGTCCTGGCGACAGACATCAGGTCCTCGCCGACATTATCCGGAAATTCGAGATATTGCACAACCTTAGCCGTTACCGAACCCACCCTTTTGACAACGGCAGGTGGGTTTATCATAACTACTACCGTATCGTCTTGTCCGGCACCTGCTTCAGAGCCCAGCGGGATAATAATCTTGTAGGGAAAAGGCTTGAAGGGCTCAATCAGCCCCCATTTTTTCGTCCTCCTGTATCTTCCGCTCAGTGTTGTAACAGCCCTTTGAAGTATCGATACCACATGCCCCCTCGGCCCCTTTTTATTCGCACGAACCCTCACCTCTACGAGGTCTCCGTCTATAGCCCCGTTTAGCCCTTCAAACGGAACGAATATATCCGGACCGGCCTGTTCTCTCATTACGAATGCATACCCTTTAGGATTCCAGGATATCCTCCCGATTATCTTCGCGCCTGCCAATATTCACCCCTTATCCAACCTATCATTGCATATTTATCCGTACAATGATACATCAACAACAGATCACATGGGCGCATAGATACAAACATTTAAAGATGAAAAAACTGGCCGGAATAATATCTGTCATCCTGTTATTAGCATTATTGCCGCTGGTTCAACTCGGCAAGGACGTCTTTTACAAAGACACAAGTCTTTCATCATCGAAGATACATAAAAAAAAGGTCCACATAATCGATATACCTCATAATATCAACAACAACGACCATCTCATCGGTTCATGGATACTGTTTCTTCACTATCCTGAACAGACAACCTCTATAAATATCACAATAGATGAAACCGGTGCTGCCGCCAGCTCAAACATCTCTTTAATCGGCGATTTATCCTCAAACATCGATAAAGGGGGAAGGGTTGTCTTTACCAACGACACAATAGCGTTATATGGAGACCTGAACCCTGAAGGCAGCCACATCAAGGGAATGGCAACAATCCAAGGCAGAAAGACTCCGTTACCATTTTCCGCTTTCAAAATCCAAGGTGATTAGATTATAGGCCTAAGCGAGATGAAAAAAACCCCACTAAAAAAGACCAGGGCATACGGACCGGATGTATATATTGCCGAAAGCGGCGACAAAACCGTTGTGGAAAAGACATATAGGCACAGATCTTTTTTTATACGCCTTATCGGAATAATCATCATAAGCTGGGAAAAATACATATACACCAAGCTCATCGATATCGACGGCATACCTGCCCTTGATCAAAACACGGACATCTATACATTAAGGACCATGTATATGGGGGGGGAAAACCTTCGGGAGACGAAGAAGGTCCCGGACGAGATATATTTCCGTACCCTGTCTGACCTTATAACCAGGATGCACTCCAAGGGCGTGATCCACCTTGATTTACGCAACAGGAGAAATTATGGGATAGATGAGGACAACATGCCCTACCTCGTTGATTTCGCAACGTGTCTCTATATACCTTGGAAAGGTCGATTGAAAATATTACTAAGCAATATTGACTGGATGGGTTTTTTAAAGGTCAAGAAAAAGCTCAGGCCGGACCTAATCAGTGAAGATGAGCAAAAGACGATCAAGATGGGGATTACACTCAGCAACCTGTGGCTACCCATGAAAACCGTACGTTGCATTAAGCGTCTGGCAAAATATTTCAGTTGAATTTTGGATATCATCTATATATATTTTAGAGTTTATCTAATGATGCATAGTTTTATCGTGAAAGGAGCAACTTAATGCCGAAAATAAAACCTTTTAAGGGTATACGATATAATCCCGATATAATCGACCTCGACAAGACCATATGCCCGCCCTACGATGCCATCGGTCCGCAAAAGGTCGATGATTATTATAACCTATCGCCTTATAATGCCGTCAGGCTTGTACTTGGAAAACAATTACCGAAAGACTCAAAGGAGAATAACAGGTATACACGGGCACGGGACTTTTTCCAGCAATGGCTTGATCAGGGGATACTCATAGAGGATAATGCGCCCTGTCTTTATTATCACGAACACACCTATTCAATAGACGATACCCCCTTCACGAGAAAAGGGATCATAGCCAGCGTGAGACTTGATGAGGGTGAAAGAAAAAACATCCGACCTCATGAGCAGACCCAGAAAGGGCCAAAGCTCGACAGGCTCAGACTCATGAACGAGGTCAGGACGAATTTCAGCTCCATATTCGGCATATACTCTGACAGCAATAGATTTATAGAAAACGAGATAAGACCCAACCTCAAAGAGAGCGCCGCTGAATTCGAGGCGGAAAATGAAACACACCGCATATGGCTTATCGACGACGAGGAGATGATCGAACAGACAGCAAAGATGTTTCTTCATAAAAAGATCCTGATCGCCGACGGACATCACAGATATGAAACGGCCAAGTCATACAGGGATCGCATGAGAGCCGCAACAGGCAAGAAGGACGGAAATCAGAGCTTCGACTATATCCAGATATATCTCAGCAATAAGGATGAAGGTGTCCAGATACTGCCTACCCACAGGGTGATCCTGGACAGCATGGGCGTAGGCCTTGTTGACCTCGAATACCGTATAAAGGAGATCTTCAACATGATCCCCTTTGACAATAAAAAGACCTTCCTGAGCAGCCTTAAAAACGGGGGCAGGGGCTCCATAGGGCTGTTTGTCAAGGGTATACCCAGGTATTATCTCCTTGAAATCTCTAAAAACCCGGATCTGGACAAGTACATATCCGCAAACATACACCCTCTGCTGAAAAAAATGGATGCAACCATACTACATGACTGCGTGCTGGACCCGATCCTCAGCATCAGCCCCTCCCAGGATGCAAACAGGGTGCTGTACACCTATAGCGCTGAAGAGGCCCTCGATTTGGTGACAAAGGAAGAGGCGGATATCGCCTTTCTTCTTAATCCCAGCTCTATCGAAGAAATCATGGAGATTGCCGAGACCGGACTGAGGATGCCGCGCAAATCGACATATTTCTTTCCAAAAACACCTGCAGGACTTGTCTTTCATTCACTGGTTTAGGGCTTTTAATCCTTGACTTTGCTGAATGGCAGTTCTATTTACGAATAATGGTTCACAAGCCGAATCGTGATTCTGAAGGGCTGAGCAGAAAAGAACGAGAGGCCCTTTTGCGCAGACAGGCCATCCTTAATGCAGCCAGAGAGGTCTTTGAAGGTGTCGGATATTTCAATGCCACCATGGCGCAAATAGCAGCAAAGGCCGAATTCGGCGTGGGAACGATATACCAGTTTTTTCCCGGCAAGCAGCACCTGTTTGTAGAGGTCATCTTGCTGGGGATAGAAGACTTCCTGCAGAAACTAAAAGAAGACCTTGCAGAAAAATCAACATGGAGACAAAAGGCGGAATCGTTTATCGGGTTCAACCTTCAATGGATAGAAGAACACCCTGCATTTTACCGCCTGATCTTCGAGATCTTCTATTCGTCCATACCTGAAATCAAACCAAAGGTCTTTGAACGCTTCAAGGAGATCCATCAGGAAAACTTTAAGATAATTAACGATATCTATACACAAGCAAACAGGGAAGACAATATTTACGACCCTGATCTGATGTCACTCATTACCCTCGGGACTATCCAGTCCGTGGGCAACAACTGGTATCTGAACATGCTCGACAAATCACCCACAGGATACATCCCGGGCATAATCAATGGTATTATAGGAGGGAGAAAACTGCAATGAACAAGAGGATATCTACACTATTGATCTTTTTTTGCCTTGTTATACCAATCTCACAGACCGTCCTGGCCTCTGAGCACCTCAACCTGGAGGAATCTATCAGCCTGGCTGTAGATAATAACCCAAACATCAAGGCCCAGGATCAGGATGTAATCGCAAAGGGTATGGACAAACGTGCAAGCCTCGGCCAGATGCTGCCGAAGCTGGATGTTTCATATGGATATGCCAGGCTCAACGAGGCCCCATCATTTACCAGCCCTGTCCAGGACGAAGCATGGCTTCCTGTAGTCAATGAAAACGCGGCGCCAACATCAACCAATACGGTTTATTATAATGGCGCCCCCTCATATGCCTATGTACCGTCAACCCCAGAAAATTCGATCCCCATGGGCACAAAAGACAATTATACCTTCAGTGTGGTGGCCAGCCAGACCCTGTTTACCGGGGGTGCGCTCTACAACAACTACAGGATCGCGGATAATGAACTCATTGCATCGGGTATAGACAGGCAAAAAGTCGTCAGGGACCTTAAATTACATGTGATAAAGGCATATTACGGTGTAATAGAGGCCCGCCAGGTTCACGAAGTGGCGCTCAGCGGTGTATCATCCATCAGGGCACACATGGATGTAGCGCAGGCATTCTATGACCAGGGGATGATACCGAAAAACGATCTATTGGAGGCCCAGGTACGTTATGCCGAGGGCGAACAAAACCTTATCATGGCGGAAAACGCGGTAAAACTGTCGGAATCGAATTTCAACCTGCTGCTTGCAAGAAACCTTTCCGAGCCCGTTCTGATAGACGCTGACATACCTTTTCCAACCTTTGACCAGACCCACGAGGAGGCATTGGCAACGGCCTTATCGACAAGGCAGGAGCTAAAGACCATAGAAATCCAACTGGACAGCGCTGAAAAGGGGGTGGCTGTAGCACGGTCCGTCTATTACCCTAGCATTGCCGCATCATATACCTATGAACGTACAGGCGAAGACCCGGATGTCGAAGATGACGCATGGACGGCAGCTGTCGGCCTGACCTGGAACATCTTCGAAGGGGGCAAAAATTACTGGAATGTCTCAAGGGCAAAAAGCATCAAAAGCAAGCTGAGCTATCTCATGGAAGGAATCAGAAACCAGATAGCACTCGAGGTTAAAAGCGCCTTTCTCTCCACTCAGGAATCCAAGGCCAGGACCCTTGTCGCCGAAAAGGCCATCGACCAGGCAAAGGAAAACCTCAGGATACAGAAAGACCGTTATAATCTTCAGGTAGCAACATCCACAAACGTGCTTGACGCCCAGGCGCTGCTGGATCAGGCGAAAAAGAACTACATCTCCGCACGCGCTGATTACGCAAAGGCAATAGCCACCCTCAAGGCCGCGATGGGCACCCTGTAGGGAGATAATTCTTGAAAAAGATACTTCTGACATTCATCATTCAATGTCTTATATGTCTGATCGTGCTGTCCTGCACCGACAGACAGGAGTCTCAGACACTAAAGAACACACAGACCCAATCTCGATCTCAAAACGTGGAAGTGATTGTACATGAGGTGCAAAAGGGGCCGGTATACAAGACATACACTGCTGTAGGGTCGGTCTCCCCGAGCGACCTCGCACGGATAACCCCAAAGGTCGCCGGAAGGATAAAAGAGATCTATGTTGAAGAAGGTGACAATATCGCAAAGGGCAAACTGCTCATGCTCATAGACACCTTTGACTATGAACGCTCCCTTGAAAACACCTCGTCTGTCGCGAAACAGGCAAAAGCGACACTGGCCCGCGCAAACAGGGACCTGCTGCGCACACAAGCGCTCTATAAAAACAAGGCAATATCGGAACAGTCCTGTCAGGACGCCATGACATCACGCGACTTGGCCCAACATCGGTATGATCAAGCCCTTATAGCCGAAACCATTGCAACACGAAACCTCAAGGAGTGCAGGGTTTCCGCGCCGATCTCCGGAGTCATCACGGAAAAGCTCATAAATAAAGGGGAGATTACAGGTCCACAGCAACTATCATTTGTTATAATGCAGATGGACAAGGTAAAGGTAGAGGTGGATCTGCCCGAAGAGATCTACGGCTTCATGAAAGAGGGTAATGGGAGTATCATCGAACTCGATGCAATCCCGACAGAGACCTTCAACGGGACTATCACCAAGATTTATCCTACTATCGACCGTTTAAGCAGGTCGTTCAAGGTCACCATAACCATCGACAATCCGGGGCTAAAGATCAGATCCGGTATGACTGCACGATCAAAGGTCATCCAGAAGGCCCTTGACAGCGCGACCTCTATCCCTAAATCCGCACTTATGCAGGGGGACGAGGGTTATTACGTGTTTGTCGCCGCCGATGATAAAGTCCGCAGGGTACAGGTTGAAACCGGCATAGAAGGAGACAGCCTTTACGAGGCCACCAAAGGGGTATCCGAAGGGGATCTCGTAGTGATAACCGGGCTGGCAGGTTTAAAGGACGGGATGAAGGTTTCTATTTCCAGACAGGTTCAATAAAAAAAAGGAATCGACCATGAACATTCCGGAATTTTCCGTAAAGCGGCGCATAACCGTTACCATGCTGATCCTTATCATCACCCTGTTCGGAATGATATCTATGGCCGACCTCGGACTGGACCTCCTTCCCGACCTCGAATTCCCCTTTGTATCGGTAGTCACATCCTACGAAGGCGTTGGTTCGCAGGAGATAGAATCACTCATAACGAAACCCATAGAAGAGTCTGTCAGCACGGTAGAGGGGATAAAAAAGGTTACATCCGTTACCGTGGAGGGGATCTCCAGCGTATACTGCGAATTCCAGTGGGGGACAAATCTTGATTTCGCGGCCCAGGATGTAAGGGAAAAACTCAGCTGGATAACGGATTTTCTCCCTGAAGACGCGGATACGCCTATGGTTCTGAAGTTCAATGTCTCGGACATGCCTGTTCTTGAATACGGTGTGATAGGCATGGGAAATACCATGAGACTGCGTGAATATATCGACAATGTAATAAAACCCCGCATAGAAAAGATCGAGGGCATAGCCTCGGTATTCATCTTCGGGGGAAAACAACGTGAGATCCAGGTCCGTATAGACCCTCAAAAGCTGAAGGCGACAGGGACTTCTCTGGGAAAGGTGGTCCAGGGCATACAGGCAGGCAATCTCAACCTTTCCGGCGGACACGTAGAATCCTTAAAAAAAGAATACCTTATCCGCACCATGGGATATTACGATAATATCGATGAGATCCGGGACACGATTATCTCTCTGACAACCGAAGGTAATCCGGTAAAACTTAGCGATGTCGCAACCGTTGTCGACACCTTTAAGGAAACAAGGGGCTATGAAAGAACAAACGGTAAACCCTCTGTGATCATGGCCATAATGAAACAGTCCGGTGTAAATACCCTAAAGGCGGTAAACCGGGTAAAACAAGAACTGGCTGATATTGAAAGGGATCTGCCGCCGGATGTCTCCCTGCATCTCATAATGGATCAGGGCAGGGTCATAAAACGTTCCATATCGGCTACAGGCACAAACGCCCTCATAGGCGGTATCATAGCCATGGCCGTGGTATTCTTGTTCCTGCGTGCTATACGCCCGACAATTACTATTGCCCTGGCCATACCCCTATCTATCATCACCACCTTCATAGGTATGAACGCGCTAGGCTATACCTTCAATATCATGACCCTGGGAGGCATAGCGCTCGGTGTAGGCCTGCTCGTGGATAATGCCGTCGTGGTCATCGAAAACACATTCAGGCACCTTGAAAAGGGTGAGTCCAGGCACGATGCAGCCATCAAAGGCGCATCAGGGGTCGGCCTTGCCATTACAGCCAGCACACTGACTACCGTTGCCGTGTTCCTGCCGATGAGCCTTTCGCAGAGCATAGCGGGCAAACTCGCACGGCCGCTGTCCCTTACCGTGTGCATCTCGCTGCTGTCTTCACTCTTTATCGCAATCACCATAATCCCTGCTATAGCAGCCACCATATTTAAAAAGGAGAAAGGGATCTACGAAAAGATCGAGAAGGGCGGGTGGAACAACCGGCTCCGACTCAGATACAGCCAAGTGTTGACGAGGGTACTCAATCATAGGGGGCTCGTACTCATATCCGCTTTTATCCTAATGATTATAGCCATATACATGACCCGATTCCTGGGAAGCGAGTTTATGCCAAAACAGGATATCCCTATTGCCGTTGTAAACATCGAACTGCCCGAGGGCATGGTGCTTTCTGAGACAGACCACCTCTCCCGGCAGATAGAGGATATCTTCATGTCCAGGGACGAGGTCATCACCTGCGGCAGTATGGTCGGCATAACAGTCGATGCGAAATACGCGGCAGCGCAGGGGCAGACAACCGCAGGCGTAAACAAGGCAAAGATCTTTGCAAGGCTCACCGACAGGGAAGACAGAACCAAATCATCGGATGATATCATCAATGAACTGCGGGAAAAATTCCCAAAGCTCGAGGGCATAGAATTCAAGTTCGAGGATATATCGGGATCACTTTTCGGATCGGGCGGGGCACCTATTGAGATAAACATATACGGGCCTGAATTCAATGCCCTTGAAGATATCAGCAATCGTACCATAGAGCGCCTATCAAAGGTGAACGGCCTGAAGGATATCGATAAATCCTTGAAAAAGAGCAAACCCGAACTCCATGTCAGGGTAGACAGGGAAAAGGCATCAAAAATGGGGCTTACCGTGGCCCGGATTGCATCTACAATAGAGACCGCCATGCTCGGCAGGGCTGTAAGCAGATACCATGAATCCGGCGATGAATATGATATCAGGGTCAGACTGCATCATGATTACAGGCAGCATGTCGAAGACCTGGAGAATATATCCATACAATCCCCTTTAGGATTCACCGTTCCGTTATCTCAGCTGACAACCCTAGAAAAAAGTTATGGCCCTATTACCATAAACAGAAAAAACCAGAACAGGGTGGTGACCATTACCGGTACAAACTTTAACCGCGACCTAGGCAGCCTGAGCAAGGACATACAGAAGATCATGGAAAACACAGATATGCCAGAGGGATACTTTTATGAGATAAGCGGGGTCTTTGAAGATATGCAGACCTCTTTCATAGAGCTTACCAAGGCCTTTATCGTAGCCGTCATACTCATCTACATGGTCATGGCCGCCCAATTCGAATCCCTGACCCAGCCTCTGATCGTTATGTTTTCCCTGCCTCTGGCCTATATCGGAATGGTGCTTGGACTCGGTATTACCGGAAAAACACTTTCCGTACCTTCCTTTATGGGGCTCATCATACTCATGGGTATAGTGGTAAACAACTCTATAGTCATGATCGATTACGTCAATCACCTGCGCACCAAAGGCATAGAAAAGACCCGTGCCATTATAGAGGGGGCGAGCGTGAGGCTGAGGCCCATCCTTATTACTTCAACAACAACCATATCGGCCATGCTGCCTATGGCGTTCTCAACCTCGGAAGGCTCTGAGATGAGATCTCCAATGGCGGTGGCCGTGGCCTTCGGGCTTCTGATGTCCATGCTGCTCACGCTGTTTGTCATCCCATCGGCCTATTCCATCATCGATTCGATCTCATCGAGGCTCAAGAACAGGATAGGCGGGAAAGTCATCGGTGATAAACAGACTCACTCTCGATATTGATACAAGACACCGAGTATGATAATCAGTGCGCATGAATAAAAAACTCACCGTGAAAAGCGAGCTTTCAAGGATCCTTGCATGCAGCCCGGAAAACAGGGCACGTTCCGTTATTGACTCGCCTTTCACAAGGCATATCCTTGAATGTCTGTCCACTCAGGAGGCATATCTCCTGATCAAGGAGGCCTGGGGAAACGACAGCCAGATCCTCTTCGAGCTCCTCCCCCCGGAAACCATTTGCCACTTTATCGACATGGACTGCTGGGATCACGACACTTTCAGCACAGACAACCTGATAGAATGGCTCTGGGAGATCTACAACGCATCAACCGACACCCTGCAAAGGGCAATGGACCTATTGGATATAGAGATCATCGTCCTCCTGTTCCAGTCGTACATAGAGGTCGTTCAGGTAATCCCGACTGACGAGCATATACCGGACCTTATGCAGGAAGGCTTTGAAAGCCTCGATAATATCTACTTCTTCCGCCTTATCAAAAACGACGAGAAGGAACAGCTCATAAAAGATCTGCTCAGCCTTACCTTCACAGGCAATCAGAACCTCTATTACGCCATCATGGAAGGGGTCATGTGGGAATCAAAGACATATATGGAAGAGAATATATACGAAAGACGATCTCTTCGTCTTATGGAGCTGGGTTTTCCCCGCCCTGACGAGGCCATGAGCATATATCGCCATATAAAACCCGACCAGCTCATGAATACAGGCCTGCAAAAGGATAAAACCCCGATCATCGATGATAAGGACCATGGCCTGCCGACACTGTACATGGACCACATGGCCATGGGTAAAAGCCTGATTATGAACGCGATCGAACATGCAGTGCCATCGACTAAAAAAAGATTCGTATATGAGATGATCTACCTTACAAACAAGATCATAATGGCTGATTATAAACCCATCAACGCCACAGACGAGATCAAAAGCTCGATGGAAAAGGCATCCGCCTTCAGCACCATTGGCTTGAGCATTCTCATGAGGGATAAAGGCATCAACGCGGATACAGTCCTCGATACAATGAACGCAGAGACGCTCTTTTGCCTCGGATACAACATGATCGTTGCACAGCAAAACAGGCTCAAGGCGCTCCTCAAGGATATTAAGGCAGACATGATACCGCCAAGACATCAGGATTACGTGGAGGGTCTGTTGAAAAAAAGGCCCCTGTACAAGAACAACGAATTTTCCTGCATTGATGAACTCCATGACATAACCTCACGCATGGACAGGGTCGAGGCATTAAAAGCCATAGCCGCCCACTTCCGGTGGGAGGACAGGCTCAAAGGCCTGAAATCAACGAATACAGGCCCCGGCATCGACCTGGAAAATATCGTCCTGACCTCGCTGATAGCAAATATAACAAGCAAAACAAACACGTTCAGGCCTCTTTCAAAAGACGAGCTTATCTGTTTTATAAAGGACACAACCATCATGGACAATGACGATAACCGTGTGTTAAGCCCTGAATTTTCCAGACAGCTGCCCGCCTTTTTACAAGGGGTTGAACAGGGGCTTACCGAAAAGATTATCCTGGATATCTCTCAGGATCTCACTACCCGCTTCGAGGAGGAGATCTCCGGCATCAAAGACCCTATCATGCTTGACCCGCGTTTTATCACCTGTGCTGTAGTAGACATGTCCTGAGAGCAGACAGGCCCCGGGCTATATGTGTTCTACAATGATGTCTCCGCCGATCTCTTTACCTCAGAGAACGTCTTTATTATACGATCGATGTTTAATGTATAAGCACTAGATTCGTTTTGATGGATAATGCTTGATGCTTGTGATGTATCTATGCTGTATTCAATCAACTCAGCTTCCATTGATATTATTGCCGTCAATCCATAAAGATTAAATGTTCTGTACGCATTATTGCTCGTTTTGACAAATATACATGTATCAACCGCAATCCACATATCCCCGGATATCTGCACGGTATCTGTTACCCCCCTCAATGTCCTTGTTGAATCCCATTCACAAGATATCCGCAGGGCATCAAAGATCCCCGCCTCTGTTGTGACCGTCTCGATCTCCTCGGCGGTAAAAACCGCACTAGTAAGCTCTTGACCTGATTCCGACCCTGTATCTGAGTCAAACAGGGTGGATTCCTCGGAAAAATTATAGGTGTCGCCAACGACTACAGCATCAGGGTCCTCGCTACCTGTTACCGTTCTATCTGTTATCCTTTTGAAGACATCGAGGTTATCGGATATGATTACTGTATTTAATGCAGACATATAATCATATCCGCTCAACAGCCCGTCTTCCGTCTCTGTTTTCAAGATATATGGCCCTAGAATAGGGCCGGAATATGCATACTTTTCCGGTATGGATTCAACCTGGCTGAACACTTCTTTATGCAAATACGAGACGGAGCGTTTTTCACCGTTTGAATAGGTCGCATCCATGTTGTATCTGTTGGTAAAGGAATCGCTCGGTTGATTGATGTAGGCAGTAACAGATCTTTCCTGCTCTGAACCTGTTTCGGTGTCGTCACCGCTACTGCTGCTGCCCCCACATCCAAAAAACATTGCCAAGATAGCCATTATCAATAATGACTTGAGGTATGATCTCGACAAAAAACATACTCGTTCATTAAAAGACATCCGATATTTCATATAAATATGCCCTCCCGATTATTTACTTACCTAAAATCCCAAGATAAAAATATAATGTTTAAATAAAAGGATTTATATCATAACAATTTAATAGATTCAATAAAACCAACAATAATAAATTTTTATCGATACTTATAGAGCCCCATACAGCTTATCCGCTACCTACCGCATCAAAACCTGATCGTCCTTAACCGCCTTGACAGGATCTGAGTTTATGGCTTAATAATCCGGTTATGGATATCAATTTTAATGAGATACTCAAGCAGGTGAAGAAGGTCCAGGAAAGGGCCAAGGAGATCCATGGGCAGCTTGACAACATGACTGTAACGGCCCAGTCGGGAGGGGGAATGGTTACGGTTACCATGACCGGCAGGCAGGAGATCAAAGAGATAAAGCTCGATCCTATATGTGTCGACAGCAGGGACATACCCATGCTTGAAGACCTTATCATGGCCGCGGTCAATCAGGGGATAAAAAAATCCAGAGAACTGGCAGCCGAAGAGATGAAGGCCCTGACCGGAGGCATGCCTCTCCCCTTTGATCTTTTCTGATGGATCCATACCCGAAGCCCCTGCGGGACCTCATATCTCAGATGAAAAGGCTGCCCGGCATCGGGGAAAAAACAGCTACAAGGCTGGCGTTATTTATCCTCGCTGACAGCTCAAACCTTATAGAGGCCCTTGCAGATTCTCTAAAGAAGGTTCGGGACCAGATACGGCTCTGTCCCCAATGCTTCAACCTGACCGACAGACCTGTCTGCGCGATCTGCTCAGACTCTTCACGGGACTCGACTATCATCTGCGTCGTGGAAGAGCCGAGCGACGTGCTCTCCCTGGAATCCACTCACGAGTATAAAGGCATGTACCACGTCCTCCACGGACTGATCTCTCCGATCAACGGCATCGGGCCGGAAGACATTAAACTGCCGGAACTCATGGGACGCCTGCAAAGACTCCCGGTAAAAGAGATCATCGTCGCCACGAACCCTTCTGTCGAGGGTGAGGGCACGTTTCACTACCTTGTAAAAATGATGAAGGATGCCGGGCTGAATGTACGGATAAGCAGGATAGCCTCGGGTATACCCATGGGATCCGAGATCAAGTACATGGATCAGGTTACACTTTCCAGCGCGCTTCGCTACAGGAGGAACATCAAGTAAACCAACTCAAGGAGGCAACAGGCATGCAAAAATTTGCCGTTCAGGGCGGATATATAATCAAATCGGCCCAAGATGTTTTAGAGGATGGTTATGTTATCGTCGATGGGACAAGGATTCATGACATAACCACCACCCTACCAAACGAGATCAAAAAGGTCGTCGGCGGACCATACGACATCGTCATGCCCGGCCTCATCAATACCCACACGCATGCGCCAATGACCCTGTTTCGAGGTCTGGCAGACGATCTTCCGCTCATGACATGGCTGCAGGAATATATATTCCCGGCCGAGGCTAAATTCGTAGACGAGGAATTCGTATACATAGGATCCATGCTCGCTGCATGGGAAATGACGAGATCCGGAACAACGGCATTTTGCGACGGATATTTCTTTGAAGACCAGGTCGGAAGGGCAGCCAAGGATGTCGGCATAAGGGCATGGATAGGTGAAGGAATCCTGCAGTTTCCCACCCCGTCGCTAACAGACCCCACCCGCACAATAGAACACTCGAGAGAATTCATCTCGGGCTGGCTCGATTCAGATTTAATAAGACCCACGGTCTTTCCCCATGCAGTCTATACATGTACACCCGAAATCCTTGCAAGCGCTGCTGAACTGGCAGCCGAACATGATCTTGTCTTTCAGATACATCTGTGCGAAACAACCGCGGAGGTAGAACAGGTCAGGGCCGAACACGACAAGAGCCCCGTGGAAATCCTGGATTCCCTCGGGTGTCTTACCCCAAAAACCCTGGCTGCGCATTGCGTTGCACTCAGCCCTGAAGAGATCTCTATTTTTGTTCAAAAGGGCGTCAATGTCTCTCATAACGCCGAAAGCAACATGAAGCTCGCCTCGGGCATTGCACCTGTTCCGCAGATGCTCGCCTCCGGGGTCAACGTATCGATCGGCACCGACGGGTGCGCGAGCAACAACAACCTTGATATAATAAGCGAGATATCGACCGTTGCAAAGCTCCACAAGATCAACACCATGGATCCGACCGTGCTGGACGACTGTACTGCTCTATCCATGGCGACCCTCAACGGGGCCAGGGCTCTCGGCTTTGACGGAGGCATACTCGATATCGGCAGACCGGCCGACATTGTAGTCCTTGACGGACATGCCCCCAATCTTGTACCGGTGCACAACCCGGTCTCCCATGTCATCTATGCGGCATCAGGCACGAACGTAAAGGATGTCGTGGTAAACGGCAGGATCATAGTAGAGGGATTCAAGTCTCTTACGGTTGACGAAGAGGCCCTCATAAAAGAGTGTCGAAGTATCCAAAAACACATCAGCAACTCATAATGGAAAAGAGTGCCTAGCGCATAGGCACTCTTTTCCCCTTTTTCAGGCAGACCACCATCAAGGTACAGACAAATTCTTACTGGCAAGATAGTTGCACAGGTAAAGCATGGATTAAATAGTGCCGATAAGGATTACACAATGAGAGTAAGCAATAGATTTCTATATTATCAGCTGGTCAATGATATTAACGAGAGCACTGAAAAGATGTTCAAACTCAACGGCCAGATATCATCGGGAAAACGTATTGACTCACCCTCCGAGGACCCCCTTGGTCTTGCAAACGTACTCATTTATCGAACAGAACTCAATGAATTGGATGAATTCAAAAAATCCATAGACATGGCTAACGGTTGGCTGTCCAGTACGGACTCCATCCTTCAAGATACAGACGATCTGTTGAGCAGGGCAGCCGAACTCGCGGTACAGCATGCATCTGCAACATCAAATAATGAACTCCGCCAAGGCGCGGCAGCCGAGATAAAAGAAATAAGGCACATGGTATTGTCCCACGCAAATGCAAAATACGGGAATAAATACATGTTCGGGGGAACACAGACGCAGACTTCACCCTTTATCAATACAGATATTGAGAACTGGCTGGACAATGTCGGGATAATAGCGGCAGCACCCCCAGGTGCCCCGGCGGACGGTGATCGTTATATAGATACAGACGATGATCATATCTATCAATATAACGCCGCAACAACCAACTGGGTCGATCAGGGGCTTCCGGCGGACGGCGCCTCGGCTATAGTAGACAGCACGGGCGAACTATATGTATATACAAGCGGACAGTGGCTTACGCAGTATCAGGGCAACAGCTCTACCTTCTCCATAAAAATCGGCAAGGAAAGCCCTGAGGCGATCAATCTCCCGGGCGACCAAGTCTTCACAGATTCCATCATGACACTTATGCGTCTCGAAAAGGCCCTCAAAAATAATGACCTGTCGGGCATTCAAAACAGTCTAGGCGAGCTGGAATACTCCAGCAAGGTCGTCATGAATAACCTGGCCAGGATAGGAGCCAAGGTAAACAGGCTTGATCATACAAAAACGGTTCACGAAAGATCAATCGTGGATAAAAAAGAGAGGATATCTTTGATAGAAGATCTTGATTACGCAGAGGCCATCACTTCTCTGCAGAACCAGCAGACCATATACCAGGCAACTCTAAAGAGTTCGGCACTAATAACGCAGATGAGTCTGGTAGATTTCGTATAGGGGGAATACTAGGTTGGAGATAAATACCACACGTTTCGGGACAATACCGGTTCAGGAAGAAAAGATCATTACCTTTTCTAAAGGAATCCTTGGATTTTCAAAAAGCAGACGTTTCATCCTCTTTCCCCATACAGAAGGATCTCCCTTTTTCTGGCTTCAATGTATCGATGACGGGAATCTTGCCTTTGTCGTTATGAACCCGCAGATAGTAAAGCCTGATTACACCATCAATATAGAAGAAGAGGTGTTGAACGACCTCAAGGCAAAAGACCTCAAGGGGCTGGATGTCATGTGTATTGTAACCATACCGCAAAAACAGCCCGAAAAAATGACTATCAACCTTCTCGGCCCGATCATTATCAATGCCAACAACCACTCTGCCACTCAGGTAGTCTGCTCAAACGCGGACTATTCTCATCAACATCCGGTTATAACAAAAAAAAGCGCATGACGGTTCCCGCCGGGGTCTACCAAATCACGGGTATTGGCTTTTAAGGTTGACTATGCACGGAAGTTCAAGACAATATCCGTATATGCACAATAATATAATCTGCATAGTGGCAAAGGGCTCCGGCTGCGGCAAGACCTATGTAATGGAAAGGCTTATCGCAGAGCTGAAAAGACGGGGCAGACGTGTCAGCGCAATCAAACACAGCGCACATTTCCACAACCCGGACAAACAAGACAAGGACACCTATAAATACGCGAGCAAGGGTGCCGACAGGATTATCCTGTTTTCCGATGAAGGCATGCTCTTCTATGAGCTCAAACAGCCTGATATCGAACACCTCTCGGACCTTGCCTCGACCGGCATGGACATCGTACTCGTAGAGGGTTTTAAGGATGGTCCTTTCAAAAAGATCGAGGTGTTCAATAAATCCCTATACAATACCCCTGTGTGTGTAGAGCCAAATCGAACCGATTATATCGCTATAGTCAGCGATGATACGGTAGAGACCGACATACCCTGCTTCTCCTTCGATGATATTCAAGGGATATGCTCCCTCATCGAGAATCGTGCAGGGCTGTAGACTTTCATTATAAAACATGTCCCATCATCAACATATCCTGGCATGAATCCTTAAACTGTGCTAAAGGCACATTCCTATGTTGATTATCAAGCTCAAACCGAAAAAGGAAACACCCATATTCAAGGGCCACCCATGGTTATTTTCAGGCGCTATAGACGCGGCACAGGGTGCACCTGAAAAGGAAGGCGCATGCAGGGTCCTCGATTCAAGAGGACATTTTGTATGCCAAGGCATGTATAACCCGCTTTCTCAGATAGCCATTCGCGTACTGACCCTAGGGAAGGAACCGATAAACAAAGAGTTCTTTGAGTTAAGGATAAAAAAGGCTATAAAGCTGAGAAATGATGTCATCGGCAAGGATACTACCTGCTGCCGACTCATCAATGCCGAAGGAGACAATATCCCAGGCCTTATAGTCGATATGTACGGGGATGTAATCGTTATACAATTCATCTGCCCCGGGATAGAACGTTTCAAAGAAGATCTCGTGGACATCTTTCATGAATTATACCCAAACGCCTATATTCATGAGAGATCTGATATACGGTTCAGAAATACCGAGGGACTTCGCCCCCTCAGCGGCCCCCTGTACGGAGAGCTTGCCCAGGGGGATTTGATCGTTAAAGAGATGGGGTTGTCCTTTGTGGTTGACGTGCTGACAGGCGACGGTACGGGTTTCTATCTCAACAACAGGACAAACAGATTCAAGATCAGGTCAATGGCGAAAGACAAGGCTGTTCTGGACCTGTTTTCCTATACGGGTGCATTTTCTCTCCACGCCTTAGCAGGCGGTGCAAAATCGGTTGTATCCGTGGATTCATCCTCACCGGCCCAGGCAATGTTGAAAAAAAACATGGCGCTAAATCAGGCAGCACCGTTTATCTGGAGGCATGCGAAGGATGACGTGGCGCGATTTCTGAGCAATGACAAAACCAAGTATGATCTGATCATATGCGACCCGCCCAACATGGCAAAAGATCAGGATGACTATACCAAGATCAACAGCTTGGCCATAGATCGTCTCAGCCAGGGGGGCAAGCTCATTACAACCGCGATTTCCGGCCCTCAATTCACCCCCATGGATCTCTTGAAGGTCATAAACCGTTCGGCACGGAGGGCATCAAGGTCTGCAAGGATTATCGAGCCCCTCTACCAGGCACCTGACTTCCCGCTCAACCCTTCCCACCCCCAGGGGATAGATATATTCGGATACATCGTATACGTAGATTGATAGGATATTGAATCAGGCAGGTCCTATCCCATGTTGCTGTCGAGCAGCCTCCCTCCCAAGACATGAAGGTGGAGGTGCCATATGATCTGTGTCCCGTCCTTGCCGCAATTGACAACCGTGCGATAGCCGGTCTTGTCTATGCCTTTTATGCGGGCAACCTCCTGTGCTGCCTTAAGCATGGAAAACCACACATCCTGATCTTTAAGATCATTGAGGCTTTCATAATGCTCCTTGGGTATTACGACAACATGTACCGGGGCAAGGGGCTTGATGTCATCAAATGCGTAAACCAGATCGTCTTCGTACACCTTAGTCGAGGGGACCTCCTTGTTTACGATCTTACAGAAAATGCATCCCATATCTTCCCTCCCTCACAAAATTTTTGTTTTATCAAAAGCCTCTTTCAGGTTTATGCGGCCTTCATAGATGGCCTTTCCCGTTATTACGCCCATCAGACCATCCACCTTTAAAAGCGCCAGGATATCCTCCAACGAACCGACACCGCCGGACGCGACAACAGGAGTATGGACCATATCGACCAGGGCCTCTGTAACCTCTATATTAGGTCCTGTCAGCATCCCGTCCCGATTTATGTCCGTATATACAATAAAGGCCGGATTACAGTCCTCATACTCCTTTGCAACCGATACAGCTGTGACATCGGTAATCTCTTTCCATCCATGAACCGCTACCATGCCGTCCTGTGCGTCTATCCCTATACCTACCCTGCCGGGAAATCCTTCTATAATCTTCCTGGCCTCGACGGGCTGTTTAACCACCATGGTCCCGAGGATGACATGGGTAACACCTGTATCAAAGGCTCGCAACACATCTTCTTCGCTACGGATACCGCCCCCGAGTTCGACCTCTACATTGACCGAAGAACATATAGAGCCGATAGCAGCCGTATTGACACCCTTACCCCGCAGAGAACCATCGAGGTCAACAACATGGATACGCTCAGCACCGGCATCTACAAAAGACTTCGCAATATATGAAGGATCTTTGCCGTAAAAGGTGACATCCTCAAAGACCCCTTTCCGCAGACGTACGACCTGCCCTTCATGCAGATCGATTGCGGGGATAACTATCATAATGACCTCCCTGACTTTACATATGTATGCCGGAACCTCATAGACATGCCTTGGTAGAGGGTATATCGGCCCCGGTTACTGCAATAGCCTCCTTCAAAGACCTTGCCAGGGCCTTGAAGCATGCCTCTGCAAGGTGATGGCTGTTGCCACAGGCGCAGACTGTAACGTGCATGGTAATGCCTGCGTTAAACGCCAGGGACCTCAAGAACTCGGGTATCAGCTCAAGATCAAGATCCCCTACCATACCGTGAAAGACATCTTGCCCATGGATCTGGAAAAAAGGCCTGCCAGAGATATCGAGGCATACCTCCACCATAGACTCGTCCATCGGCACCTTTGCAAGCCCGTACCTGTTGATGCCTTTTTTGTCTCCAAGGGCCTCTCTTATAGACTGACCAAGGACAATACCTATATCCTCTACCGTGTGATGGAGGTCTACATGGACGTCTCCCTTTGCCTCTACCCTGATGCCTATTCCCGAATGTTTTGACAGGGCATCGAGCATATGGCTTAAAAACCCTGAAGGGATATCAATGCAGAATGCTCCTCCGTCCAATTGAATATCAACCGTAATCTGTGTTTCCTTTGTATTCCTTGTGACTGTCGATACTCTCATCAGCCCCCCCTTATGCTCTGTCTGAACGTCTCTACGGCCTTATCCACACTTGAGGCATCCGGGGAACCGCCCTGAGCGAACAAGGCCTTTCCTCCTCCCCGTCCTCCTACCGAATCGGCAACCACCTTCATGATCCTGCCTGCATCAAAGACCTTTTCGAGATCCTTTGTCACCATTATCATATAAGTGGCCTTGTTTAGCGCTGCGCTGTAAAGAAAGACAACCCCTGAACCCATCTTGTCCTTTATCCTGTCTCCAAGAACCCTTATCTGAGAAACATCCGCGTCTTCGACCTTTTTTATGATAACCTTGTGGGAATTCACCTCAAAGGTTTCTTCATCTCCTGCAGAACCTGCGCCGGCGGCAAGCTGCAGTTTAAGATCCCTCATTGCGTGATCCTGTTCCTTTATCCTGGACTGCAGTGACGTGATCCTGTCTATGACCTCACCAGGTGCACATTTCAAGCTCTGGGCACAAGACGATACTATATCAGCAAGGTGCCTGAATTGCTCGAGGGACTGTGTACCGGCTACGGCCTCGATCCTCCGCAGGCCTGCTGAAACACTGGATTCGGAGATAATCTTTACCAGGCCTATCTCTCCTGTTGAGCCGCAGTGCGTGCCCCCGCACAACTCTATAGAGACATCGCCGCCTATGCTCACCATCCTTACCTCTTCGCCGTACTTTTCCGTAAAAAGCGCCATGGCACCTTTTTCCAGGGCCTTTTCCTTTTCAACAATCTCAGCCTTTATGGGCAGGTTCTCTACGACATACTGGTTGACTACGGCCTCTACCCTGGCTGTCTCGGTTTCATCCATTGCCTTGAAATGGGTAAAATCAAAACGGAGCCTCTTTTCCGTAACCAGAGAACCTGACTGATGGGCATGATCTCCGAGCACCTCCTGCAATGCCTTTTGGAGCAGATGGGTGGCGCTGTGGTGGCGCATGATGCTCTTTCTTCTGTTCATGTCCACTATGAGCTCCACATCCTGGTCTTTTTTGACAGCCCCCGAAGTGATCCTGGCTTTGTGCAGGATAAGCCCTGCTTCGTTCTTTATTGTATCGACAACCTCGGCGCAGATCCCTCCTGCCCGGATCATGCCTGTATCCCCGATCTGTCCTCCGGATTCGCCGTAAAACGGTGTCTTGTCCGTGATTACAAAACCTTGATCACCACATTTGAGCTCATCGACGGGACGGGTCGTCCCGTCGGGATCTTGCGCGTACAGACCCAGCACCTTTGCCTTTACCTCAAACATGTCGTAACCGACAAACCTCACCTCTTCATCACCAGAGGGGGCGATAAAGGCATCCTTTACCACTACAGCTCCGGCAAACCCCGAAGATTCCCTGGCCTTTCTGCGCTGCTGATCCATCTGGATCGAAAATCCCTCATTATCTATCTTCAGGCCCTTTTTCCCAGCTATGTCTTCGGTGATATCAACAGGGAACCCGAAGGTATCATAGAGCATAAAGACATCGTCTCCCGGCAAGGTATCTCCACCCTTTGCCATTATTCCGGCCATGATATCATCAAGCACGCTCAAGCCCTTGTCAAGCGTCTTCAGAAACCTCTCTTCCTCGTTTAGAACGACCTTTTGTATAAACTCCTGCCGGTTATTCAGGTCAGGATAAATATCACCCATCTGGCCTATAACCTGCATAGCCACCCTGTTTAGAAACGGATCATCCATGCCGAGCAGCTTCCCGTGCCTTGCCGCCCGTCTGATAATCCGTCTGAGTACATATCCCCTGCCCTCGTTTGAAGGCAATACACCATCGCCGGCCAGAAAGGCACATGCCCTGGCATGATCCGCGATAACGCGTATAGAGACATCCAGTTCCCTATCGTGGTTATACGTGACCCCGGAGATATTCGAGATATAGTTTATCAGGGGCATGAACAGGTCGGTCTCGTAATTGCTTTTCACCCCCTGTATTATTGCGGTAATCCTCTCAAGTCCCATGCCTGTGTCTATGTTCGGTGCGGGCAGAGGGGTTAATGTGCCGTCGGATGCCCTGTCGAACTGCATAAAGACCAGGTTCCATATCTCCAGGTAACGGTCACAGTCACACTCACCGATCCTGCACTCGTCCCTGCCGCAGCCGACTGTCGGGCCCTGGTCGAACAGGATCTCCGAGCAGGGGCCGCAAGGACCTGTATCACCCATGGCCCAAAAATTGTCCTTGTCTCCGAGCCTTACAATACGATCGCTGCGGACACCGACAACATCCCTCCAGATATTATATGCCTCGTCATCACTGTGATGGACACTCACCCAGAGCCGGTCCTGATCAAGTCCCATTCTGTGGACCAACAGGTCCCATGCATACTCGATAGCGCCCTGTTTAAAGTAGTCTCCGAAAGAGAAATTGCCGAGCATCTCGAAAAATGTGTGGTGCCTGGCTGTCCTGCCTACATTCTCCAGGTCATTATGTTTACCGCCGGCCCTAACGCACTTTTGCGAAGACGTTGCAGTCTTATACGGCCTTTTTTCGTTACCTAAAAAGGTTGCCTTGAACTGTACCATTCCCGCATTGGTAAAAAGCAGTGTTGGATCATCAACAGGGACAAGGGAAGAACTCTGAATTTTTGCATGTCCCTTTTCCTGAAAATAATCTAAAAACAGCTGTCGTATCTCTGATCCTTTCATGAATCCACTCCGTTCAGTACATCTATAATGGTCTCGAATGGAAAGCCCCTGCCGGCCAGGTGCCTTATGATCTTTTCCTTTTTTATACCTGTCTTTTTCTTTGCTATAATCCGTATCCTGTTTTCTTCATCGAGTTCAGCCGGCAGGCCGGATATGGCCTTTTCCGCCATCTCGCAGGGTATACCTCTGTGTTCGAGATAAGACCGGATATAATAATTCCCGTATCCTCTTAAAGAGAGGACATTGGCCCTGCGCCCGGCATATTCCCGGTCATCTATATAACCGAGTTCTTTAAGCCTTGAGATGGCGGCTTCTGCAATGTCCTGCCCTACCCCCCGAAGCTCCAGTTTTTTTTTAATTCAAAAGAAGATATGGACCTGCGTGAAATCACATTGAAACAATAGTCCAATGCCTCACTCAACGTCTTCATAGTGGCCTTCTCTGAATATGGTCGTCTTTTCTTCATGGGACTCTCTCGGTTCTCTCTCGAAATCATCCCACTTGCTGTCGCTTGTCCCGCGAATACCCTTCATCCTCAAGGCAAAATCATTGGGGTTGGTCGCCTGTCGCAAGGCCTCATGATAACTTACCACCCCGTCTTTCACCAGGGACATCAGGGACTGGTCAAAGGTCTGCATCCCGTAATTCACCTGTCCTTCGGCAATGGCATCGGGTATCTCGCTTGACCTGTTCTCGTCGATAATGCACTCCCTGATGCGCGCTGTTGAGACAAGGACCTCTGCCGCGGGCACAACTCCCTTTTCACCGATCCTGGGCATAAGCCTCTGGGATATTACCGCCTTCAACACCCCTGCCAGCTGTAGTCTGATCTGAAAATGCTGGTGTGGAGGATACTGGGAAACGATCCTCATAATTGTCTCTACCGCATCCAGGGTATGCAGGGTCGAAAATACCAGATGTCCGGTCTCGGCCGCTGTCAGGGCTATATCTATTGTCTCCCTGTCACGCATCTCGCCGACCAGAATCACGTCTGGGTCCTGTCTCAAGGCAGCCCTGAGTGCTATGGCAAAGGAATTGGTGTCGGAACCGATCTCCCTTTGATTGATGATGGACTTTCTGTCCCTGTGCAGGAACTCTATAGGGTCTTCTATGGTTATGATGTGACAGTTTCTGTTCGTATTGATGTTGTTTATCATGGCGGCAAGCGAGGTCGATTTACCAGATCCGGTGGTCCCTGTCACCAGGACCAGACCCTTTCGCTCCATACTTATCTTCTTGAGCACGTCGGGCAGACCCAATTCTTCCAGAACAGGCGGATCAGTGGGTACGATCCTGAATACCATCCCATTGCTTCCCCGCTGTCTGAAACAATTCACCCTGAACCGGGCGATCTGAGACAAATCGTATGCAAGATCGATCTCGTTTGTGGTCTCAAACTTTGCCTGCTGGTACTGATTCATAATGCTGCTGGCCATGGTGGCGATATCATCATTGCTCAGCTTATCATAATCCCTCAAGGGTATGAGGGCTCCGAATCTCCTGACAACAGGTGGCAGGCCTACCTTGAGATGTATATCGGATGCCGTCATATCAACGGCCTTCTTTAATATTGCATCGATATCCATCTATTTTACTCCACTATCCTTTGTCTCGACAACCTCCGGTATAAAGGTCTTCTGCACGGATTCATAAACCTCCTTATATATATCCGGATGTTCCTTCAAAAACTTCTTTGCAGCCTCTCTCCCCTGGCCCAGCCTCTGTTTCTTGAAGCTGTACCATGCACCGGATTTTTCTATAATATTCTTGTCCTGCAGGGATCCCACATCCAATATCTCGCCATAACGGCAGATACCCTGCCCGAACATGATATCAAACTCCACCTCCTTAAACGGAGGGGCCATCTTGTTCTTTACCACCTTTACCCTGGTACGGTTTCCGATTACCTGGCTCCCATCCTTTATCACACCTGCACTCTTGATCTGGAGGCGGACGCTCGCGTAGAACTTCAAGGCATTGCCGCCCGTTGTGGTCTCGGGATTTCCGTAGAGGATACCTATCTTCTGTCTTGTCTGATTTATAAAGACAGCAGTGGTATTGGTCTTTGATATAGCGCCCGAGAGTTTTCTCAGGGCCTGCGACATCAGTCTGGCCTGAAGGCCCATATGGGCGTCTCCCATGTCGCCTTCTATCTCGGCCCGCGGTACCAGTGCAGCTACGGAATCTATCACGACGATGTCGACAGCGTTCGATCTCACCAGAGTCTCAGCTATATCAAGTGCCTGCTCACCTGAATCGGGCTGGGAAACCAGTAGGTCGTCTATGTTAACCCCGAGGCGTTTTGCATAGCTTACATCAAGGGCATGTTCGGCATCTATAAAGGCTGCAACCCCTCCCGTCTGCTGGGCTGAGGCGATGCAGTGCAATGCAAGCGTAGTCTTTCCAGAGGATTCTGCTCCGTATATCTCGGTCACCCTGCCTCTGGGGATGCCGCCTATCAGCAATGCATCAAAATCAAGGAGAAGGGATCCGGTCGAGATAACCGGTACACCCTTGTCAACGGCATCGGACCCCATCTTCATTATAGAGCCTTTTCCATACGATCTTTCTATCTTTGTTATGGCATCCTCTAGAGCCCTTTTTCTACCCTCTTCCATTTATCGCTCTCCTTTATGTGCGAGATGACTGCTGTGCAGAACCGTGTAATGCGCACCCGTCTTTAACAATTCACTCTGATACAGATTAACGGCATTTACGGCAAAATTCACACCCTCTGTCTGCATCTCCAGATTTACCACAGATGGAACCTTAAGTCTACCCAGGGTAATGTGCGCATTGAAACGCCTCTTCTCGAGAGAAAAACCTATCTCTGAACAGGCCCTGTCCACTGATACAGCTATATCGGAAAGGGAATCCGTATCCCCTTTCAAGCCAAGCCAGACAACCCTTGCCTTATTTATTGACGGAAATGCACCAAACCCGGCTGCCTCAAGAGACAGGACATCATATCCGCGCATGATCTCATCGAGCCTGGTTGAAATCGGCCCGATCATCTTTTGATCAATATCACCTAAAAATTTTAATGTGATATGCATCCCTTCAGGCCTTACCCACCTGATACGGTCATTCTTCTTGTCGAGAATAGCGATATACCCGGATATGTGCCGTTTCAACACATCAGAAAGCTCAAGAGCTATAAATGCCCTTATCACGAATATACCTCCTCAGCATAAACAACGCCGTCTTTGCGGATATTTTCTTGTTGCCCTGCCTGTCGAAATTAAACCTGAACCCTTTTGAGACAATATCATCTCCGGTCCCGACCGATATCCATACAGTCCCTACAGGCTTTTCATCGGTTCCGCCACCTGGCCCTGCGATACCGGTAGTCGAGATCCCAACATCGGCCCCGGTAAGATCGAGAACGCCCCTCAACATCGCCCGTGAAACAACCTCGCTGACCGCACCATACCTGTCAATATCTGATTCATCCACACCGAGCATGCGCATTTTCATTATATTACTATAAACAACGGCCGATCCTGCAAAATATCCAGAACTCCCCGGCAACTCCGTGATAAGATGACCTATCAGACCGCCTGTGCACGATTCCGCTACAGAACAGGTAAGCCCCCGATCTTTGAACATCCTCGCCAGCGTGGCATTTATATCCTTTTCTTCCAGTGCATTCTCCCCCAATATGCTCCGAACATCCTGTTCTATGGATGCCGGGACCACAAGGGTGACCTCCATGTCCTTAGGAAGAAAGGCACACTGCAGAGCAAGGGGCCCTAACAACCTTGCTATCTCGGTTTCTCTCAAACCGAATACCCCGATCTCTGTGTTATCGGATACATCCCCTTTGATCGTTTCCAGGACAGCCCTGCACATAGCCAGAGCCTCTCTGGGAACCCCGGGCATAAATACAACCCTGGCAGGGCCTAGAACCAGATCCATGCCTTTTGCATATCCAACAGGATTGTCTATCGCGGTTATCGATTCCCCATCCGTATTCTGCAAAGAAATCAGAGCCTTATGCGTTGTATCATCGGGTGTATTACCTAGCCCTCCGGTAACAAGAATAATATCGCTTTTCTTTGCCAGATCCTTAACAACCCAGCTCAGGACATCAGGATCATCGCCGATAATCCTGACCTCCCGAAGAGCAATGCCCTTTGACTTCAACATAGCGCTTATAGGCTGTATCAGTGAATCCTGACGGAATCCTGACAGGATCTCCGAACCTGTTATTATCATTGATGATATCATATCACTATCTCTTGCGCATTATTAGGGACAGAATACAGGCACTTATAGCCCCTGCAGCCAGATCATCGGCCATTATACCCAGTCCTCCCGGAAGTTTTTTTTCAAGGGTGCCGACAGGGGGTGGTTTGAGAATATCAAATGCCCTGAACAGTAGCGTTGCGACAAACACGGACAATAAATCCCTCGGCCTTGAAACAAGTGCTGTCAGAATCCCGCACACCTCATCTATTACTATATAAGAGGGATCACGCATACCCGAAGATCTTTCTACCCTTGTCGATGCCACTACCCCGACAACAGAAAGAATAAGGACAAAGATACAGTACCACAGCAGGCCCAACCTCCTTAATATAAAATATACAGGCAACGCGGCAAACGTACCGACAGTACCCGGGGCCTTGGGCGCATAACCTGTCCCGAAAAAAGTGGCTATCCAGAGATAATACCTAAAAGGCATGGAAGATCATCTTAAACAAAGGGTTAAAGTTCTTCTATATGCTTTAACATATCAGTCAACTTATCAGATGAAATCGTCTTGCTGAACTCATCCATGATCTTTTTGAAACAATCGAGCATGTGCTTTCCATTAGGGGTCAGGTGGGCGCCGGTCCGACCATGTCTGCCCTTTTCAAGAAGATCCACACCCAGCCTCTTTTCGTAGTCACGAACCTTTCCCCATGCCGCCCGGTATGACATCTTGAGTTCACCTGATGCCTTATGCAGAGAACCTGTTTCATGTACCAGGGTCAGCAAATGATAAATACCCATGCCAAAAACGGTTTCACCGTCCTTCTCAAGCCATATTTTATATCCAAATTCCATATAATACAAGATAACACGTATAATCTCGTCTTTCAATAGGGTCTAGTGATTTATTAATGTTGATCAAATATAGTTAATACGTTATGAGAATCTGAGAAGTGAATAAAAAGATTGGAGATAATCTATGAACGGGTGTCTGATTTCAGATTTTTCAAAATATGAAGGTCAAACTGTCACTATAAAAGGATGGGTAGCGAACAGGAGGTCAAGCGGCAAGGTATCCTTCCTGATCGTTCGTGACGGCAGCGGCATCTGCCAGGCCATAGTAGAAAAGGCTCAACTCGAGGATATATACCCTGAGATCAAAAAGCTGCCTATAGAATCTACTGTTATCGTCACGGGCAAGGTCGTTCAGGAAAAAAGATCTCCAGGGGGATTCGAGATGCATGCCTCTAGCGTTAAAATCATACATCGATCCGATGAATTCCCCATAGGGAAAAAAGAACACGGCCCTGATTTTCTACTGAGCAACAGACACCTTTGGCTTAGGTCCCCCAGACAGATCGCTATTATGAGGATCAGGGATGCCATCATAAGGCATATCAGGGGATATTTCTACAATAACGGTTTTACACTGATGGATACACCCATATTTACAACGACCTGCGGAGAGGATTCATCAAACCTTTTTTCTGTCGACTATTTCGACCTCGGCAAGACATATCTCTCCCAGACCGGCCAGCTATACCTCGAGGCAGCTATTTCAGGGCTAGGCAAGGTCTATTGTCTGGGCCCCACATTCAGGGCAGAACGTTCAAAAACCCGACGCCATTTAACGGAGTTCTGGATGGTCGAGGGCGAAATGGCCTTTATTGAACACAAGCAGAACCTGGATCTGCAGGAGGACTTTGTCTCGTACGTAGTCCAGAACACCCTGGCAGAGCGAAAAGAAGAGCTTGCCAGCCTTGAGAGAGATATCGAGCCCTTAAAAAAGGTCTGCCCTCCTTTCTACCGAATAAGCTACGACGAGGCCTTGGATATACTCGCCAAGGAAGGCTCTCAGATCCAATGGGGCTCTGACTTAGGCGCTGAAGACGAGACCATTATCACCAAGAAGTTTGACAAGCCTGTCTTTATAGAATGCTATCCCAGAGAGGTAAAGGCCTTCTATATGAAACAGCACCCGCAACGACCTGAATATGTCCTTAATGCCGACCTCCTTGCCCCCGAAGGATACGGGGAGATAATAGGCGGTTCACAACGAGAGGACGATTACGATGTCCTCATGAAAAGGATACTGGACAACAAGCTCGATCCTGAAAGATACGGCTGGTATCTCGATATACGCAAATACGGAAGTGTTCCGCACTCTGGTTTCGGACTTGGTATAGAGAGGACGGTTGCCTGGATATGCGGACTCAAACACGTCAGGGAAACTATCGCTTTTCCGAGAATGCTCTACAGGGCATATCCATAGGTGGGATAAAAAAATTGGAGCGGGAAACGGGATTCGAACCCGCGACTTTAACCTTGGCAAGGTTACACTCTACCACTGAGTTATTCCCGCACGCAGATTCATATATGCAACACGGACTTTTTTGTCAAGATACTTTTATTCAATTTTTTTGATAGTTTTTGTGAAACCTGCCTTTACATATCTTTTACCTGCAATGCTATTGCGCCTTGTATGATGTATGGGGCAAATGGCAGGCCCATTAATGTGCGATAAAATAATGCAGACACCATTGACAACCATGATTGTGGTTACTATTTTTTAGTTTGATATATGTTCGGTGCATCTATAATGCACTTTGCTTAATGTGTAATGTACTACAGTAAGGGGGTAATAAATGGTAAATAACGAAGCACTTACAGGTGAAGTGACGACTGTGCTTCAATCATGGTTAAACGCAACACAACAATTCTGGCAAACAGTCGATAAAGATGGATCACTTGAGTCTCAACCCGAGGACAGACAGAAAAACACATCTAAAAATCCCCCCCGGCAGACCCTTCTATCCATCATGAAGACATGGGGCGCCATATCAAACGCGATGAGCGAACCGTCGTCACTCAATGCCATGGTCAGAGGTATAGCCCTTATCCCTGATATGACTACGAGGATTACCAACACAGGGATTAACGGATACTTCAAACTCCAGGAGCAGATTATCGACAAAATGGGTGAAATGGGCCAAAAAACCAAGCCGTATTCTTTCGAAAACCTGGATTATGACTCATTCAAGGCATTGTCCGAGTTGTATGAAAAAGAGATCAAACAGATCCTCAGCATACCTCAACTCGGATTGAGCCGCTTTTATCAGGAAAATATGAACCAGGCCGTTGACAAGTTCAACATGCTCAGCACCTCGTTTACGGAATTCATGAGCCTCATCAGCCTGCCCATGGAAAAGACCTTTAAGGTACTACAGGATCAGATCGAAAATATGACCAGACAGGGGAATCTTCCCAATGATGCTTCCGAGCTTTACAGGATCTGGATAAAGACCCTTGAGGGACATTACATGACTCTTTTCAAATCATCCGAATATACCGAGTCCATGGGCATGACCCTGAATTCTCTTGAAGAATTCATCGCCGCCCGTAATATTGTAATCCAGGATGCGCTGTCATCACTACCCATACCCACCAACAAGGATATGGATGCCCTTTACAAAGAATTGTATCAACTGAAAAAAAAGATCAAGAATCTTGAAAAAACAAGATGTTATCATGGAGAGTAATATATGGACAACCCAAAGATTCCGATAGACCTTATACTGAAACACATGGCCGAAAAGGCAGACAAGGCGCAGGTTCGCGTCCAGAAGGCATCAGACGTGCTTCTCGGCCCACTCAGCACGGATATAGCTACAACACCTTATGACATTGTCTTTCAAGAAGACAGGGTGCGGCTAAAGCACTACAGGCCGAAGAAAAGGCCCACTGACGATATCAAGACCCCGCTTCTTGTCGTTTATGCCCTTATCAACAGGGAGACCATGCTTGACCTGCAGCCGGAGAGGAGCGTGGTAAAGAGTTTCATGGACAGTGGCATAGATCTCTATATGATCGACTGGGGATACCCTACCGGCATAGATAAGTTTCTGACCATAGACGACCATGTAAACGGTTACATGGATAATGCCGTGGATTATATTCGCAAGAGGCATGGCATTAAAAAGATCAACCTAATGGGCATCTGCATGGGCGGGACCTTTTGCGTGATGTATTCCGCCCTTCATTCAGGCAAGGTCAAAAACCTGATTACAACGGTTTGTCCCACCAATTTCGATACCGATCAGGGACTTTTGCACATCTGGATGAAGAACGTGGACGTGGATAAAATGATCGATGCATTCGGAAACATGCCGGGTGATTTGATGAATCTCGGCTTTCTTCTATTGAATCCGGCAAGACTGATGATCGATAAGTATATCGGTTTTATGGAAAATATGGATAACAAGGCATTTGTGGAAAATTTTATCCGTATGGAAAAATGGATCTTTGACAGCCCTGATGTACCGGGAGAGACATTCAGACAATTTATCAAAGACTGCTACCGCGACAATCTTCTCATACAAAGCAAGATGAAGATAGGTGACAAAAGGGTGGATCTGAAAAAGATCACCATGCCGGTACTGAATATATATGGCCAGTACGATCATCTAGTCCCGCCTGCAGCTGCAGATATACTCACTAAAAATATCGGAAGCAAAGACACTCAGGATATCTGCCTGGACACAGGCCATATAGGAATATATGTCAGCTCAAAGACACAGAAGGAGTTCGCCCCGAAGATAGTTCAATGGCTCAGCCAAAGAGATAAGGGGAATCTTGCAAAGAAAAAAAAGGGCTCTGCCGCGCTAAATACCAGTAAAGAATCAGAGCCCGGGATAAAAACAGCAGAACAAGGCGCAATTCAACATCTATAAGGAGAGCAATGATGCCTAAACATGAGGACTTTTTTTCAACCATATGCAATGTAAGCAGGGCATTCGGAACAACGCTCGAAAAGGATCACCTACTCAATCTGATAGTTGAAAGCTCGATCGATACCATGGATGGAAAGGCTGCATGCCTACTACTCCGGAATGATGATAAAAAGACGAAACTTTTCCATCCCATCGCACAAAAAGGATTGACTGAAAATTATCTACACGCTGAACCTTCCGAATCAATCCGGGTAGCCGAGGAGATACTGAAAAAGGGGTATATTGCAATCCATGATGCCACAACAAATCCAATGCTGGAAAACCATGAGATGAAAAAGGCCGAAGGGATTGCATCGATCCTGGTTGTTCCCATTATGGTAAATAATGAACTCATAGGTCTTCTAGTACTGTACACAGGCAATCCCAGAATCTTTACCGAAGACGAGATATCGTTTCTCACAGCACTGGCCGAACAAGGCGGCATAGCTATAGAAAACGCCCGACTCCTTGACCAGATACGAAAAAACACCGAGCTCTTCCATGATCTTTCAGCGAGCATAAATTCCAGCCTTGATATAATAAGGATCATGGATATCATGTCGGCGGATGTGGCAAAGGCCTTCGGTGTCAAAAGTGTATCCGTCCGCCTTCTAGATAAAGATAAAAAGACGCTGAAGCTTGTAGCAAGCTATGGCCTGAGTGAAAAATACCTGAATAAAGGCCAGGTATCTGCTGAAAAGAGCATTGCTGAAGCCCTTAAAGGCAACCCTGTCGCCATCAAAGACGCATCCACGGATAATGGTGTTCAATATAAAAAGGAGAAAAAAGAAGAAGGTATTGTCTCCATACTCTGTGTCCCTATAAAGGCAAAGCAAGAGGTGATAGGAGTCTTGAGGCTTTACAGCGGAATCCCTAGGGAATTTTCCAACGATGAGGTTATGCTTGCTATGGCGATAGCCCATCAGGGAGGCCTTGCCATCCAAAATGCATCTATGTATCTTGCCCTAAAGCAGGACATGAAAGATCTAAAAGATGACCTCTGGAGCCACCGCTCCTGGTTTTAATCAGCACAAAACTTAATACATCTCGTTGCTTACACCTTGTTATAGCGCGTAAAGGCTACTAATTAAATATATTGGAGGGGATATGTTGGGTATAAACATAGATGAATTATCACTTGGCGATTTTGCCGAATTCGTAAAAACCGTCACAGAAACAGACATATATCTTTTTGCCGGTATAACGGGGGATTTAAACCCCGCACATATCAACGAAGAGTATGCAAAAACCACTTTTTTCAATACACGCATCTCCCACGGCATGCTGCAGGCGGGATTCATCTCAGCGGTAATAGGAACAAGGCTTCCTGGGCCGGGCACTATCTATATCAAACAGGAATTGAATTTTCTGGCCCCTGTGCATATAGGAGACACCATTACAGCGCGCGTGGAAGTTGCAGATATTATGAAAGAAAAGAATCGTGTTACACTCAAAACCTCATGCATTAACCAGAAAGGCAAGACCATGCTTGAGGGAGATGCTCTCGTAAGCCCTCCGAAAAAGAACAAGGGCTAGTGTTTTAACCATAACAAATGGCCTGTATAAAGCAGGCCATTTGTTATGGTAGGATCATTTTATTATCTACTCCTGGCCTTCAGCATTTTTGGCTTTAGCCGTACTGGACTTGTCCTTATCAGCACCTGCCTTGGATTTGGACTTGGTCGGCGCAGCATCCTTAAACATCGTGCTGTAGTTCAGCATCATATCCTGAAATTTTTGTGTCTGATCTTTGAGCATATCCTCGAAACCTTTTATACCCGCGTTCTGGACAGATAATTTTTCATCCAAGATCTTCTGCAGGGTTTTAATACTCTTTTCCAATTCTGCTATCCGGTCTCTAAGGCCTCTGTTTTCCCTAGCCAAAGAACCTGTCTCTTCCCTTGGCATAAAATCCATCAAACCCATAAAATCAACGAATGACTTCTGAAAATCCTCAGTCGTCTTTTTCCAAAAATCAAAATAATCGGGTGTGGTGGTCTCCATTAGGTCAAAACCATAGAACCGGGTAAACATCTTTGTAATATCTTCATACATCATATAATCACCTCTTATCCATCTAGACATGTCCTCTAAATGTTTCTGAGTTTGTGCGGCATTTAGAAAACAATTGCCCCAAAACTCTAAAAACTGCCTGTCCACCATGCTCATCAATCTCCTTTCAAGGCCTTATCAAGATCCATCTGGAAAAGGACAGGACCCCTATATTTCTCGTCTCCAAATTGTGTATGAAGGGCATATTCTGAACTGCTATTAGACCAGGATGTTGCAATAGCCAGGTGACCCTTTGGAAAGGCCGTTACCTCTGCATCTATATAATCCAGAGGGGCCAATGCAGTTTCCTTTTCTACCAGATCATCCCTTTCTCCATAACAAATAAGCCACTTTATTCCTTTATCCCGCATACGCTTAAAGTTCAGCTCCCGACCAAAAAGCTTGGTAGGCAATGTCCCGTCAGCGGTTATAGGGATGTTATACGAGTCAAAACTCATCTTGGTAATCTCCATGGGGAGGTCTGTACGCTCATAGGTAAGCCAGTAGTTAATGGCAACAGCGGTCTTGTTGAACTGAAAATCACCTGACCCGTCTTTGGAAAGCATCATGATATCTCGATAAAAGCTGACAAGGGGATATTCATCCTGTATTGCCTTCAATTTATAAACCCACCCCATCAACTTTCCATCTGCGACCTTATTCCCGTTTGGAAGGGTCTTTGTACCATATGCCAAATCATTGAAACGCTGCGGAAGATTCTTTAAAAAACTCGCCAGCCCCTTGCTTCTTGTTCCGTCCATAGGTGATACACACGTGATAAGGGCATCTACCAGCCCGTCAAGCTCCCCGGAAAGGATATCGCATACAGCGGAAAATCCTCCCTGACAATAACCATTGAGGGTAACAGGCTTGCCATGCCTTTCTTTTACGACCTCGCAAAACAATTTTGTGTCACGGGCATCATCCTCAGGGGTCATCAGCTGGAAGGCCGGTGTTATAGCTATATCCTTCATAATCCTGATATATGTAGGGATACCCTTATTGGCAAATGAATGGACATAGCTCTTGTTCTGTTTCGGCAAAAATGCCAGGACATTTGCGCCCAAGACAAACGGTGGGATAATAATAACAGGCTTCCCATTTTTCACCACCTCTACCTTCTTGTTTGCAGGAAGGACCTGGTAAAGCAAAAACCTGTCCGTCTCAGACACCTTGGTATAGCCCCCATCATCGAAATGAAAGCCATACTCTGCTTGAATCTCCTTTATGGCCTGAGGATATTCCCTTACTACACGCTCCATCAATACAGCCTCTTTAGCGGCAAGGGCTTCAATCCCTTCTCCATCAAGACCGAATATGGTGTTGATCCATGCGGAAAATGTATTTGACGCCTGATTTATGTGGTAGGAACTCAAGGTCAGAGAACTGCTCTTCATAGCATCTTCGGCAATGGCCAGATTGAGCTGAAGGAGGTCAACATAATCCTTGATATTAGTAAGGGGATCCAACCGGGGCGCCCTCTGTCTTTCAACATTATTGAAATAACCGACAGCAATACAGTAAGATTCGATAAAGTCATTGAAGTAACGCAACACACCATCCCAGTACAACTGTAGCGATTTGCTCTTTTCAAAAGATGCACCGATCAACTTGCTGTTTACATCCGTGAATTTATCTATACACTGTTTCAAAGAATCATATGCCAGGTTGTATTGACAATCGATATTATTCATCCTCTGCCCCACAATATTCTCAGCCTATTTCTTAGACTTTCCTGCATCGGAAAAATAGCCTTCAACCTTTTTAAAATTTTCATCGACAGCTGCCTTAAAATCATCACGACCCTTTTTGTAGGCGTTTACCCACTCGTCCAATACATTTTTGCCTTCCTCCGGCAACCATGATGACTGGCTCATGAAGGAATTGATCATCGTCTCTGTCTGCTCCTGAAGTACAACCATCGCATTAAAACTATTGTCAAAATATGTCTTGTGAAGATCTATCATCTGTTTAAGTATCTGCTTCTGATCCATTGATCGTCCCCTTATCGTAAGGTTGTTTTTTTATTATGCCTTTGTATTGCCAAAAATCTCTTCAGCCTTTTTATAACCGTCATCTACAGCCTTTTTAAAATCATCACGGCCCTTTTTACAGACATTGACCCATTCATTTACCATACCCTTACCCTCGGCAGGTATCCATGTAGCCTGATCTAAAAAGGCATTGAGCATCTTTTCGCCCTGATCCTGCAATGATGTAATCGTATTGTAACCATTGTCAAAAGATACCCTCTGGACATCCATCATCTGTTTTACTATCTGTTTCTGGTCCATATTCTTCCTCCTTTTATTTTTTATTGAAATACATTATGCCTTTGTTGCAGCATTGGTTGTGGTCAGGAAATCCTCCATACTCTTGTAACCGTCCTCTACAGCCTTTTTAAAATCATCACGGCCCTTTTTGTAAATCTTGACCCATTCGTTTACGGCACCCCTGCTTTCCGCGGGCATCCATGTAGCCTGGGCCATCATGCTGTTCGCCATCTTTTCGGCCTGATCCTGCATCCTCACAATAGCATCAAATCCATTGCTAAAAGATATCCTCTGGATATCAACCATCTGTTTTACAATCTGTTTCTGATCCATTCCATCCTCCTTTTAATTTAAGTAGAAAATTTCATTGCGACACACATCGTCTTCTTACATAAGTATCTCCGTCATCAAGCTTTGTCAAGATCATTTTATTGCAGTGCAACATTTTTATTATTATCTCCGAGCTGTATGACATATTCATATGCAACAGAATATACAGCCTTATTTACTTTCAATAAATTTTATCATCCGCATCAAAAGCAATACACTGCTTTTATATTGCATTACGACAAAGAATGGCGTATAAGAAAAAACAAGACCTGATCATGGACATTTTTTTAAACAAATAAACCGACAACAGTTGATAAGGCGTATATAATGAACGAGATGGTACTTCTCAAGAAATATTCAAACCGGCGTCTATATGACACCAGCAAAAGCGCATATGTCACCCTCAATGATGTATCCGAGACAATCAAGCAGGACAAGGAGGTCAAAGTCGTCGATGCAAAGACCGGCGAGGATGTCACCGCCTTTATCCTCACGCAGATCATCCTTGAAGAGGCGCGGCAGAAAAATACATTGCTCCCCGTACCCTTATTACACCTTATAATACGCTACGGGGAAGGCATCCTGCAGGAGTTTTTCGACAAATACCTACAGCAGACCATCTACAACTATCTGCAATTCAAAAAAATCGTTGATGAACAGTTCAGCAAGTGGCTGGACATCGGGTTTGAATACACCAACCTCGCACAAAAAAGCATGGCCCAACTCTCCCCCCTTACATCCTTTTTTGACCAATTTACATCTATGGCAAGGGATAAAAAAGACAAGAAGACTTAACCTTGAATTTTTTCTCAAAGATCTTTAGACTCACGATAAATCGTTTAAATACCATAAAAGAAAGGGGTACCTGATGGATAAAATAAAGATAATGCCTTGCCTCGACATGAAAGAAGGCCGTGTAGTTAAGGGCGTTCATTTCGTCGATATAAAGGATGCCGGAGATCCTGTGGAACACGCACGTTTTTACCAGGAAGAAGGGGCCGACGAACTGGCCATGCTGGACATTGCGGCAACCCTGGAAAACCGCACGACCCGCCTGGAATGGGTGAACAACGTATCCGGGGTAATAGATATACCGCTGACTGTAGGTGGGGGCATATCATCTCTCGACGACATAGAACAGGTGCTCGAGGCCGGGGCCGACAAGGTATCCATGAATTCAGCAGCCGTCAAAAACCCTGACCTGGTCAAAGAGGCCGCAAAAAGATACGGGCCACAGAGTATTACCGTGGCCATAGATGCCAGGAGAAACCCTGAAATGCCGTCCGGATTTGAACTCGTTATCTCGGGAGGAAACAAGCCGGTAGGAAAGGATGCGATCGACTGGGCAAAACAATGCCAGGAGCTGGGCGCCGGATGCCTACTGCCCACGAGCATGGACGGAGACGGAACGCTCAAGGGTTATGACATAGAATTCACCAGGGCCATAGCAGATGCTGCATCGCTTCCTATAGTGGCATCAGGAGGCGCCGGGAAACTAGAGGATTTCTATACGGCCGTAATCCAAGGCAAGGCCAACATCCTGCTGGCAGCGTCGGTCTTTCATTTTCGCACCTTCAGGATCAGGCAGGTCAAAGAATATCTCCGAGACAGGGGGATATCCGTACACCTTTAGCTGCACCGCCTTAGGGCCGAACCCGTCAGCCCGTCATTACTTGCGCGATTGGACAAACAATTCCGCAATGTCCATGACCCTTAAACGGTCTTCGGCGGCCTCGGCCTTAAGCGCATCATCCAGCATCCTGTAGCACTGCGGGCAGGCAACACAAAGGATATCGGCGCCTGTGGCGATCGCTTCCCTTACACGCACCCTGCTTGACAGACCAGGGCCTGTGCCGAGTATATCCGTAAAGAAATTACCCCCGCCCCCTGCGCAGCACAGGGCGTTGTTCATGTTTCTGTCCATTTCCTTAAAGGTGACCCCCTTGATCGAACCTATTATCGCCCTTGGCGGATAGTATATCTTGTTCCACCTGCCCAGATAGCAGGGGTCGTGATACGTGACCTTTGCGCTGCTTCTGCCCGCATCAAGGCCTTTTTTGATCAGCAGACTCAACACTTCGGTATAGTGAAACACCTCGAAGTTCCCCCCATGCGCCGGATAGTCTTTCCTGATCGTGTTATATGCATGAGGAGAGACGGTTATGATCTTTTTTACACCCTTTTGGTTAAAGACCTCACAATTACTCCTAGCAAGGTGATCCGCAAGGGAAGTTTCGCCGGCAGCCCTTACATCGTTGCCGTCATTACCCTCCTGATCCATCAGCACACCAAAGGATACACCCGCCTCATTGAGCAGTTGCACAATTGCCCGGGCAGACCTCATGCCCGGCTCATCATATGAAGCCACATCCCCTATGTAAAACAGGTATTCCTGATCACTGTATTCTTCAAGATCCAGGCCGCCGGCCCAGAGGCGCCTCTCTTCACGAGGCCTCTTGTATGGATTGCCGCTTATGGTTACAGCCTTGAAATAGTCCCTCAATGCAGGCGGTATCTTTCCCTGCTCCACGAGATCGGCACGAGCAGAGATAAAGACATCCACGAGCCTGTCCTTTATCTTGTCCATAGGACATGCCTCGACACAGTTCCCGCAGGTCACGCAGGAAAACATGATCTCGCTGAACCTCTCCGAGCTTTCTATCTCTCCGTTTACCCATGCACGGATGAGCCACATCCTACCGCCTGATGAAAAGGATTCGAACCTGTGTTGAAGATATGCAGGACAGTTGAAATCCGTGTAGTTTGTCGGGAGCTTGCACCAGCCGCACCTGAAGCACCTGTGAAGAATATCGATATACTCACTGTCCATATCACACCTCCCAGTTTCCGGGGTTCATGATCCCATTCGGATCTATAACCTTACGGATACGATTCATGAATTCATATGTTGCAGGATCCATCTGTTCCAGAATCATCTTCTGGCCCCCGATCTCGGCTTTCCACGGTATTCCGCCCATCGAAAGGGCAGCCCTGTTGGTCTCTTCAAGGGCCATCCTGACGCGCCCAACCTCGTCCTCGTCCGCCCTGTTGAAGGGATAGGCAAAGAAAAACATAGCGCTGTGGCCGCGACCGATAATACGCGCACCGAGGGAATATGTTATATCGTACTTATCCGTTATCGACATCCCGGCCCTGCATGCCTCCGGGATCTTTTCCAAGGGCATGATCGCACCGACATATTCGAACCCGCCCCCTTTTCTAACATCGGCAAACTTGCTAAGGGTCTTCTGGGGGACATCAAGAAAACTCCCTTTCATATTGGAAGGCATCGGCATGAATCCCGAGTCTTTTGTCTCATAGAGCCCCTTCAGGCTATTCCTGATCAGCCCCCTTTTCATGACCAGCTCTTCCTCGGTGTGCGCGGTTATATTCATCACTATCATCTGGAAGCCTGTCAGATAGTCCGGTTTCGGGGATAAGGCATAATTTATGTCTTCGGCCATACCCGTATGGATAATCCTGGTCAGTATATCGGGCCCGGCATCGATATCCTCGGTCATATAGGTAAGCACATCATGGAATGCCTGCCTGGGAAAGAGCTTTATCCCAACCTTTGTTATCACCCCTGTGGTACCGTTCCATCCGAGGAAAAGACCGACGAGATCAGGCAGAGGCGCCCTGGAAAACCAGCCGGGAACCGTCGAGCACGACCCTAGTCTGACTATCTCCGAAGTAGGCAGAACAACCTCGAGACCGGTCACCATCTCTGAATGGAACCCCCCTTCGCTCTGAGACAGATGCCCGGAACCGTGTATAGCGATATTGCCCGCAATGGTCGCCACAGGGGGCGCATCGGGCAGAGAGTGCTTCAGTCCGGGGCAATTCTTTTTCAGATATGCATCGAGCATGCCCTGGGATGTACCTGCCTCCACCACTGCATAGTGGCTGCTTTCGTTTACCTCTATGATACGGTTCATCCGTTTCATATCGAGGACTATACCGCCTTTCAAAGGAATGGTAAGACCGGAAAGGACAAGCCCACCCCCCATAGGAACGACCGGGATCTTTTCGGCATTGGCAAGCCCTATGATTTGCCGCACCTCTTGAGTACTGCCGGGCAGCACTATATAATCAGGCACATGAGCATCATGAACTCCCTGGTCCCTGGAGTATATAAACCTCTCTTCCGCACTGGTCGACACAAACCGAGAACCTACTATATCAGCCAATCTTTTTTCTGTATTCCCCATAATTCCCCCTACTGCCCCAGCGCCATCAGGCACAGATCAGACATCATGATCGGGATCATTCCTAGCTTCATAACAGGCTCGGCCATTGTCCAAAAGCAGAAAGGGCAGTTGAAAACGCAGTACTGGGCACCCGCATCCCTCATATCCTCGACATTCTTTCTGAGGTTCTCCTCAGCGAGATCGAATAGTTGGGCAGCCTCTATAATCCCGCCGCAGCACAGGGCATTGTCGTACTCGTAGAGCCTTTCGGGCCGCTCTGCACCGATAAGGCCGAAGATATCATCGACAAACCGATCGGTTTCGGGACAGAGCCTGTTCGAACAGGGCCGCTGGTAGGCAACCTTTACACCCAGAGGTTTTATCGCATCCTTCATCTGGCAAAGGCGTTTATATAAAAATTCGAAAAAGTGAACCGGTTTGAAAGGGACCTCTATCCCGAAGGCCGGCGCCCATGATGTATATGCACCATAACACTCGTCATGGTAGCATATCAGTTCATTCACGTCTGACGGGCTCAGATAGTTCTCCATGATGTTGTCTATCACGACGGGCAGCCTCTCCTTGATCGTTGAATTCCTGGCAAAATGGAGGAACATGAGGTTGCAGAAGATATTGCTTCCGCCTATCAGGCTGACCCCGTCAAAGAGAGGCCCTCTTATACCGCCTTGCATCATGGTAAAAAAACACATGTTGATCACCGGAGAGCCGACCTGTTTTTCGCTGATCTCGCCCCTGGGACCCATCATAACGACCTGGGACTTCTCGACGGGTTTCGGTACAGGGTGGATGCCGAGCCTTTCCTGCTGCTCTACTATAAAATAGAACGGGTGATTGTCATACGGGCAGTATTCCTCACAGGCATAGCATGTAACGCATTCGGTAAGGATAGCGGACCGCTCACCGTTTCTGAGTTTTGCAATCTCCCTGCCGGCACCCTCTAGATCATAGTCCATGTACTGGCACTTCATAATACAGTCAAAGGTGCTACAACGTGCACATATGTCCGGATCTGTTCTTAGCGCTTCCATAGATGCCCCCTTAAATCCCGATTTTTCATGGTGCGTTTTTTATAAACACACTCACACCAAATACCGCCTAGCATATTATATACATAATGTACATAATATCTATTAATGCATCTTGCGCTTTTTTATTTTTCCACTATTGTATAGCTGCACAGTTATTATATAACATTATCCAGAGTGAACCTATACAAGTATGGGCTTTACTTATACAACGGGTATACGATATATGTACAAGACTACAAGAAACCCGCTCTACGGCAGAGGAGAATGCATGCCAAAAAGGATTTCAAGGCTGGCAAGAAAAAACAAGATCATAGAATCCGCCCTCAGGATATTTGCACAAAAGGGTTTTCAGGAGGCTACGATCTCTGAGATCAGCAAGGCATCGGGCGTATCCGACGCCACCGTATACGAATACTTCAAGACAAAAGAGGAACTCCTCTTCACGATCCCGGAGGAGATAACCGAAGGCCCCCTAAAGGATATGGAAAAGATCCTCCCGTTCCTCAGGGGGGCCGAGGCCAAACTGAGGGCAATAGTCCACGGCTACCTGACACTTTACGAGCATAACCCCGACTATACCGCCCTGGTCATGCTGCAGCTGAAAACAAACCGCAACTTTTTAAAGACCGCCTCATATGAAAAAATCCGGGGCATAGCACGCATGCTCCTAGAATGCATACAGGAAGGGATCACAGAGGGCATCTTCAGAAAAGACACCGACCCATACCTTGCACGCTCCATGATACTGGGCACCATAGAACACCTGTGCATAAGGTGGCAACTATTGGGGACCCCATCCAACCTGGTGGACCACACAGACCCGATTATCGATATGCTCCTAGGCGGCATAAGGACACAGGAGCCGCAAAAAAACATCTCCATACATCTTCACCTGGCGGATGATTCTATAAAGGCGGTTCAGCCGAAGAATACCCCGACCGGCAACAGGTGATGAAATCTCTTCACCACCCCTAAGACCCTTAATACAATAAGGCCTTATACCGGTTACCCCTTAAGAAGAAAATCGGGCTTGCCATATGCAGGATTCGGATAGACATAGAACCCCTTCTTCGTCTTATACCCCAAATACCCCTTATCCACATACTGCTTTAAAAAATCAGCACATACCTTTGCCTGGGGGTCCTGTCTTTTTACAGCCCAATAATTTGCAATATTGTACACCGTGTTAAGCCCGACCTGATCCATGATACCGAAGGGCCCCATGCCCATAAGGGTAACGCCCATCCATGCCCTGTCTATGTCCTCATAAGAGGCGATGTTTCGCGAGGCAAGCTTTAAAGCGGAAAGAAAAAGCTGACCGAGCATTGCATTGAAAACATACCCATTGTTCTCCTGCTTAAGCATGATTACGACAAGACCGATCCTCTCGGCAAAGTCATGTACTATCTGCGTCACCTTAGCGGATGTCCCCGGATGAGGCATGACATCAACCACATTTGTCGACCTGAGGTCATGAAAATGCAGGGCTGCAAACCTATCAGGTCTTCCCGTTGCATCGGCAAACATTGAAGGCACAAGCATGGATGTGTTGGTGGTAAAGATCGTATGCTCAGGGCAAAGTCTATTGAACTGCGAAAATACCTTACCCTTGATCTCAGGATCTTCAGGAACAGACTCGCTTATAATATCCGCATCCCTGGCCGCAAAAGCGGGATCTGTCGTGGTCGATATCCTATCAAGGGCCTCCCTGAGCTGTTCCTCGGTGATACGCCCTACGGAAACATACCATGATGCAAGCTTATTCACACGTCCCATTGCATTGTCCAGGATCTCAGCGGATATATCATAATAGATGGTATCATATCCGTTAATAGCGCACTGAAGGCCGATCTGCTGACCCATGGTCCCTGCTCCGAGAATAAGCACCTTTTTTATGTCTTCTATAATCATCTGCCACCTCCTTAATATTTACCATTTATTGACTACCACTTCTTACTACATATTTTATTAATAGTCTCTATCTTTTTATCTTGCCTATTATATTGTTTTACTATACATTAACCCCATTATGATAAACAGGGTCTTTATATTACCCGGTTTTATGCCAAGTATTACTTGGAGTAAAGGAGTGCGGACATGACCGATCTTTCACTTGACAATAAGGTTGCGCTAATAACGGGTGCAAGCAGGGGAATAGGAGAGGCTATAGCCCACAGGCTATCGGCCAACGGCGCACATGTAGTCCTGGTAAGCAGAAAAATCGATACACTCGAGGGGGTTGCCGAAAAGATTCGACTCTCAGGGGGAAAGGCTACACCGATAGCCTGCCACATGGGCAAGCTACAAGAGATAGAAAACCTTTTCATACAGATAAAACAGAACCTCGGCAAACTCGATATACTCATAAACAATGCCGCCACCAACCCATACTTCGGGGACATGTTGAGCGTCGAGCAGGGGCATTGGGACAAGACCTTTGAGGTCAATCTCAAGGGGCCCTTCTTCATGATACAGCATGCGGCAAGGCTCATGGCCGAAAACGGGAGCGGATCGATAGTCAATGTCGCATCCGTCAACGGCATCAGGCCGGCCCCCATGCAGGGCATATACTCTATCAGCAAGGCCGCACTCATAATGATGACAAAGGCATATGCAAAGGAGCTTGCCGGGATGAATATCAGGGTCAATGCCCTTGCACCCGGACTCACCGATACCAAATTCTCACAGGCCATTATAGAAAACCAGGACATATATAATTACGCTATCGGTCAGATACCCCAGGGCAGGGCCGCCCAGCCCGAGGAGATGACAGGAGCCGTCCTGTACCTGGTGAGCGATGCAGCCTCATTCACAACCGGGATCTGTCTGACCTGCGACGGGGGCCAGCTTATCTGAACACCCCTATCCATACCGGGTGCGCCGCAAAAGCGCACCCTTACCCCTATAGAGATGATTTCTCCATGGCCCTTTTCAACAGAGAGTCCATAATGTGTACACCGAATATCAGCATACCGAACCGCTTGTCCTTTGTCTGCCCGTGATAGTACCGATAATATATCTGCTGCATGATAACGGCTACCCTGAACAGCCCGAATATCAAATAAAAATCGAAATTATCGAGAGCTATACCCGCCTTCAGGGCATAATGCTCAACGAGCTCCTCCCGGGTGAGAAGGCCCGGCATATCAGCAGGGATCATACTCATGGCCTTTAAATCATCGGGGTCCCCGGGCTGGACCCAATAGGCCAGCGCGCAGCCCAGATCCATCAGGGGATCCCCTATGGTCGCCATTTCCCAGTCAAGGATGCCGATTATACTAAGGGGGTCCTGATGGGAGAGGACCACATTGTCAAATTTATAATCATTATGGATAATAGAGTATCGCACGGCCTCTGCAGGCATCTTCTCTTCGAGCCATTGCATAACCATCTCAAAATCCGGGGCATCATCGGTGCGAGCCCTTCGAAAACGATCCGACCAACCACTGACCTGCCTGAGGACATACCCCTCGGGCTTGCCGAAATCACCCAGACCCGCCTTTACATAGTCTACCGTATGAAGCTCATGCAGAACATCGATCAATCCCTTACACAGGGCAGAGCCCTGTTCTTTCGTAAACTCGAGACCTTCCGGGACCTCCCGCCTGATGATAATCCCGTTAATGCGCTCCATGACATAAAAAGGGCACCCTATTACCGCCTCGTCCTCGCAGTAGACGAGGGGCTCAGGGACATAGGGGAATATCGGGCGAAGGGCACTCAAGATCCGGTATTCCCTGCCCATATCATGAGCTGTCTTTGCCTTTGTCCCGAACGGCGGCCTCCTCAGCACCATGGCCTTATCCCCGAAGCGTATAAGGTATGTCAGATTTGAATACCCGCTGGGAAACTGTTCCACAGAAAGACTCCCGGACAACCCGGGGATCGTATCCTTCAGGTATTCCTCCACCCTTGAAGTATTGATCTCTTCCCCTTGCCTGATAGCAGCCGGCTTGTCATAAATATCCATTTATCAACCCCTTTTTTTTATTGATCACGGAGCCCCATATAAGAATCAAGGACCTCCATGAGAAAACAGGCGTATTCCTCCACTGCAATCTCACGCCTTCTAAACTTCCATCTTTTCAAGTACCAGTCCTGAAGCATGGCCTTTATAATAGACGATGCGAGACCCGCATTGACCTGCCTGAACATACCGGATGAAATCCCCTGCTCTATGATATCTTTAAAGATATTTTCGGTAAATAGCTCGGTGGCGATAGCGTTTTTCTGCTCAGCCTTGTCGAGATTCTTTGTCTCCATATAGGAAAAATAGAACCACGGCTGCATGATCTCGCTCAGGTACAGGTGGGCATGGATCGCCCTTTTAAGCCTTGCGCGGGGATCGTCTATGTCTTGAATCTGCGCAGCAATCACCTGCAATACCACAGATCGGCCAAGCCTGAGTATCATCTCGAGCAGTTCTTCCTTGCTGGAAAAATAGGCATACAGCGCCCCCATACTCAGCCCTGCCTCGGCACTCAGACCTCTCAGACTCATGGCGGCAAACCCTTTTTCATTGCTCAGTCTAAGGGCTGCATCAAAGATCTTCACGAGGTTTTTTACCGCAACCCCCTCTTTTTTGATCTTTATGCTGTTGTTTTTATCCAGGAACAGCCCCCGGCACATATCCTCCATGGATATGTTCACAAGTGCTTGAAAAGCGGCAAGGCCAAACTCTTCCGGCATAGATATCATCTTGCCTTTCTACCGTCATATTCACGAAGTATCTTCTTGGCGACCGACATCTTATGGACCTCGTCTGCGCCGTCGTATATCCGTGCAGCCCTCTCGTGCCTGTAAAAAAACGACAGGATGGTATCGTCGGTCATACCCAGGCCCCCGTGAACCTGCAGCGCCCTGTCTATGACCTTGCTCATCACACCGGCAACAAAAAACTTGATAAAGGAGATATCATACCTTGCCTGTTTTGCCCCCAGATTATCTATCTTCCATGCGGCATTCAAGGTCATGAGCCTGGCCGCCTGTATATCGGCAGCACACTCTGCTATCCATGACTGTATGATCTGCTTGGTGGCAAGGGTCTTGCCGTCGGGATTGATGATCCTCTCGGATGCCCTTGAACACATGAGGTCAAATGCCCTGTTGCAGATCCCTATCCATCTCATACAGTGGTGTATTCTGCCTGGCCCGAGCCTTTCCTGCGCTATAACAAACCCGTGGCCCTCCGGACCCAGCAGATTTTCCCGCGGAACCCTGCATGACTGGAAGAGCACCTCTCCATGAGAGAAATAGTCATCCCCGCTATGGCCCATAACCGATATATTGCGCACCAGATTGAATCCGGGAGTATCCGCAGGAACAATGATCATGCTCGCCTGCAGGTATGGAGATGCCTCGGGATTGGTAATGGCCATCACTATAGAAAATTCCGCGCCGTCAGCCGCTGTAGAATACCATTTCTGCCCGTTTATCACATATTCATCCCCGTCCTTTACTGCCGTAGTATCCATCATGACCGGGTTCGATCCGGGCATCTCCACCTCTGTCATGGAAAAACAGCTCCGCATCTTTCCTTCTATCAGAGGTTTGAGATATCTCTCCTTTTGCTCCTGCGTACCGTACAGGTGCAGGATCTCTATATTACCGGCATCAGGGGCATGGCAATTGAAAACAAAATGCCCAAGGGGCGATCTGCCCAGGGATTCGGACACAAAGGCATGCTCGAGCAGATTCAGCCCCATACCACCGTATTCTTTCGGATGATTGGGCGCCCACAGCTCCATCTTTTTTACCATGTCCCGTTTTTCCTCGACAACATCAAGCATGCTCTTAAAACTTCTGGTTAAGAACTCCTGTTCCAAAGGTATAAGCTCCCTGTCGACAAACTCATCCATCATACCTGTAATGATCTTTATTTTTTCCGGAATCTCGAAATTCATATCGCCCTCCCTTTAGGTATATATGTTTTAACGGTAGGTTATAAGTGATCCCCTGCCATGAAGCATTAGGTGTGCGGTCGAATTGAAGCCGGAAAGCGTAATCCTCTGAGAATTATACATAAAACTCGTATATGAGGAATTAACGATCTGCCAGTTGAGCCTTATGGCTGTCTCGTCTGGAATCGCAAGGACATGCTTCAATGCCCCGGCAACAGGCCCGCCCGAGGTGAAGGCAAAAACGGTCTTGTTCCTGCCGTTTTCCGAGCGTATGTTCTCGATCACACCTTTCACCCGCGCAACAAATCCCTCCCAGGTCTCTATACCCGGCCTACCGCCCACCTCTGAAATCCATCTGAGCATGGCTCCCTCGAAGATCCTTTTGAAGGAATCCTTTTGCCGGTACATCTTCTCGAGATCATCGGCCAATAAAGGATCGTCGTCCATCATATCGGGGAGTACGGAGGAGACTATCGCATCAGAGTCAAACTCGTTCAGACCCGGCACTACAGAGACCTCGGGCAATGCGGCCCCTTCTGCGACATACGCATCGATAACAACCTGGGCGGTCTGCATCTGGCGCGTCATGGTCCCTGAATATATTGCATCCGGAACAATCCCCGTACCTACAAGATGCTCTCCGAGGATACGGGCCTGATCTATCCCCAACAAAGAAAGCCTGTCGTAATCAGCCTTACCGAAGGATGCCTGCCCATGGCGTATCATGTATATCGAGCTCATAAGACCATTCATAGATGAAGGAGAAGGACATGTCAATAAAAATCTATCGAACGTTCGTTTTTTATCTTGCGACCCCTTATCCTTTATGTTACCCTTTTCATCAAACACAGACCAAGGAGGACGTTATATAAATGAAGATCCTTGTTTGCATCAAACAGGTTCTCGACTCGGATGAAACCTTATCGATAAATGACGACTCTTCCTGGATCATACATAACAAACAATCTGTCTTCAGGATGAACCGCTACGACGAATTCGCACTGGAAGAGGCCATCAGGATAAACGAAAACTCGCCGGGAACAACTACGATAGATGCGATCTCTATCGGCCCGTCAAGGGTATGTTCTACCGTAAGAAAGACACTGGAGATGGGGGCCCACGACGGCATTCACATCTTAACCCCGGATGAAGCATACATGAGCCCGACACAGACAGCGTCACTGATTGCAGGCTTTGCCGAAGGGAAAGGATATGACCTTATCCTTACCGGCGTTATGGCCGAAGACGACATGCATTGTCAGGTAGGGCAGCTTACGGCCGGCTTTTTGAACCTGCCCTGCGCTACATCGGTTATATACCTGTCCATACACGATGACAACGTCACGGTTTATGCCGAACGCGAGCTCGAACATGGCAGAAGATCCTGCCTGGAGCTGGATATGCCCTGCGTCTTGACGATCCAGTCAGGCATAAATCGCCCCAGGTACCCTTCCCTGAGCAATGTTATACGTGCCAAATCCCAGGATATTACTACTATCGACGCCCGAGCATTCAATCCTTCTGAGAAACAGGAGGTTATCAAACGCATAAGACGGCCCGAGAATGGACCAAATGGAAGATTCATTGAAGGCAGCACCCATGACAAGGCGAAAGAACTTATTCGCATACTTCATGAACAATCCATTTTATAAAGGCATAAACAATGAAAAATTATACCATTATTATAGCCGAACATACAAACAACCATATCACGCCTTCTACCTATGAACTGGTTACCTTTGCACGCAGCCTGGAAACCCCTGAGATCGAAATCATCATCCTCGGTAAAAATATCGAAACCCTGAGCAATGAACTTGGAAAAAATACCGGGCTGAATGTCACAGGCATACAAGGGGATCATCTCGAATCGTTTCACCTGGAATCTTGTCTGGATGCCCTCATGGGCCTGATAAAGGACAAAGACCCGGCATATATATGCCTGCCACACAGCTCTTTCGGTTATGATCTGGCCCCTGCCATTGCGGCACGCACCGGCAAACCCTGCATAAGCGCCATACAGGAGATCCGCGGCAACACCTTGACCAGGGCCATGTTCGGAGGAAAGATCCTCGCAGACCTGATGCTGCCTTCTCGATCAGCCGTGTTTACAGTCTTGCCGGGCGCATTCGCATCGGCAAACCCAACCTCTTGCGATAATGCCGATATAACCATACTCATTGCAACGGCTTTACCCAACCGCACAAGGCACGTGGGCATAAAGGAATCGAGCGCATCGGGCGAATCCATAGCAAATGCAGAGGTGATCGTATCAGGCGGCAGAGGCATGGGCTCTCGGGAAGACATGTATCTTCTTCAAGATCTCGCATCGCTGTTTGCAAAATCGGCTGTTGGGGCCTCACGGATACCCTGCGACCTCGGATGGATAGAACACTCGCATCAGGTAGGCATAACGGGCCAAAGCGTCACCCCCAAGCTCTACATCGCATGCGGCATCTCAGGCTCAGCTCAGCATTTGTCCGGGATGAAAGATTCACAAATAATCATTGCGATCAACACTGACCCCGGCGCCGCCATCTTCAGCATAGCCCATTACTGCATTGTTGACGACCTGAGATTGTTCATCCCGATATTTATACAAGAATACAAAAAGAGACTCAGCAGCCAGGAAAAAGGCATCGATTAAACAGACAGCACCTGATAATCTACGACTGTATCCTCTTCAGTTCATTGATTATATCTTCCAGCGGAGGCCTCATGTTGATATTGTGCACATCAACAAAGGTAATCCTCCCCTTTTTGTTAATGACGATGACAACCCTGTCCGCCATGCCGTCAGACCTCAAGACGCCGTACTTGCGGCACACCTTACCATGCGGCCAGAAATCCGATAATACCGGAAACCAGAGCTTTCCCATCTTCTGGGTCCATGCATGCAGAGATGGGATATTATCAACGGATATACCCAGCAATACGGCATCGTACTTTTTAAATTTATCCTTGGCGATATTATAGCCCGGCCACTGATCGGAACATACCGGGGTCCACGCTGCAGGCACAAAGGAGATAACCACATTTTTCTTTCCCCTGTAGTCTTTTGACAGCGACACCTTTTCTCCTGTGATCGAAGGCAACGTGAAATCCGGTGCCTCTTGCCCGACCTTTACCCTAAGAACGCTGTCAATGGGCTTGAGCGTCCCGACATCATATATACCGGAAAATCTGGCTTTGGCTAGCGCAGCCCCCTGACACAGCATAAATATAACAAGTAGGCCTGCACCCAATGCAACCATCTTTCTCTTCATTAATCCCCTCCTGACTTGAATCCTGACAGATCAAGCATCAGCTTTAAAAACTCATCGGCATCGCTATACCCTGCGGACTTTGAGTAAAAAACATCTAAAGGACCCCCAACCTTCAATCGAACACCGAAATAATGGGGCGTTGCAACACCTTTTAAGACATTTATCACGGCCGAGCCCCTGTCATCGAACAGCGGAAACAGTATATTATACTTTTCCCTGAACAGATCAACTTCATAAGCTGAATTCCCTATCCCTATACCTATAATCTTCACCTTATCCTTGATATCGTCATTGCCACTGATTGTATTAAATAAATTATTGCTTATTGGCGCATGTCTCTGACAGTGAGGACAGTACATGCTGAAGATCTCTATAATCAGCACCTCGGCATTGATCTGATTGACGGCAATTTGGCCATCCGACTGATCGATGCCGAGGTAGAGCCTTGCCTTTTCATCTTCCGGCACATAGATCTTTAGCGATTCTAAGGCCTTTCCGAAATCATCCGAACTGTCCTGTGCGAACACATTACCTTTGCACACTAAAAACAGCGCCAAAAAAATCCATGCATATGCAGAAAATCTCCTCATACAAACCTCATTGTCTATATAGCAGAGCGAATCTTATATATCCCACCTTTAACACAGCCTCTTATATTGATTACCAGTTTTCTCCGAGAAGCTCAAAATAGTCCTTGGGATGAGCGCAGGCCGGGCACAAGGAAGGGGCCTCATTGGCCTCATGCAGATACCCGCAGTTGCTGCATCTCCAAACTACTGCGCCATCTCTCTTGAAGACCCTGCCTGCCTCGATATTGTCTGCAAGGTCCCGGTATCTTTTTTCATGCTGTTTTTCTGCAACAGAGACCGCATTCCATACCCCTGCAATATCCTCAAAGCCCTCTTCTCGTGCGATCCTGGCAAACTCCGGGTATAACTCGGTGTGCTCATGATGTTCACCATCTGCTGCAGCCTTGAGGTTCTCCAGGGTTGTGCCGATTACACCGGCTGGAAAGCTTGCAATGATCTCGACATCTCCGCCTTCGAGAAACTTGAAGAATCTCTTTGCGTGTTCCTTTTCCTGATTTGCGGTCTCTTCAAAGATGTCTGCAATCTGAATAAGACCGTCCTTTCGCGCCTGACTTGCAAAATAATTATACCGGTTTCTTGCCTGTGATTCACCCGCAAATGAAGCCAGCAGATTCTTTTCTGTCTTAGTTCCTTTTAAATTTCCCATATTCTCCTCCTGTATATGTTATCTTTGTTTCTATATTTCAAATGGCATAACCTACACACTCATATCTTAATAGTAATAATTACTGATAAGTCAACCCCTGAATATATAAAACCCTGCATATAGATTATCCGGCATGCTTTCTGTAATTCTTGCACCATTTTTTCTTGTGATAGCATTCAGCATGTGTTTAAAAAAATTATATACAATAGATTTTACAATTTAGTGGTCTATATTTCACTGAAATATTGCAGAAGGATTATTTATGTCAATAAACATATCCGATAAAAACATATCCGAATTTCTTCAGCACCCATTGTCCATCCTGTCTTTTACCTCCCCGTGGTGCGCTTCATGCAAAAGGCTTTATCCACACATGGAGTCTATCCTCGAGCAGTATAAAGACAGGGTAATAATCGGATCCATCGACATAAGCCGGCATCCTGAAACCCCTGCCCGGATGAATGTACTCAGTATACCGACCATTATCTTCTTTAAGCAGGGCCGGGAGATCAGCCGGCTGGCAGGCTCTATCTCACCAAAAGATATCACATCGGCAATTGAGGTTCTTTTATGATAGAAGGGCTGATAAACAACCTTGATATCTATCTGCAGGGATCCATAGCGCTTTCATTGCTCGCCGTATATCTGGGGGGTGTACTGGTCAGCTTTACCCCCTGCATATATCCGGTCATACCCATTACGGTTGCATATATAACAACTCAGAGCAAGGGCGCAAAGATCAAGGGCTTTATCCTTTCTATCTTCTATGTCCTCGGCACATCGATTACCTATACCGGTCTGGGGATCTTCGCCGCACTTACAGGCTCTCTTTTCGGGCAGATACAGACAAGCCCGTGGACCTATATCATTGTCGCCAACATATGTATCCTGCTCGGTCTTTCCATGCTCGATGTCTTTTCCCTGCCTCTACCAGGCTTTCTATCCAGGACATCTTCCCTCTCTCCCAAAAAGGGGCTCATCGGCAGTTTCCTTCTCGGGGCATCATCCGGGCTTATACTCGGGCCGTGCACTGCCCCTGTACTCGGTGTTATCCTGAGTTATGTGGCAACGGAGCAGAGTATCATAACCGGCATGATTTTACTGATGGTCTTCGCCTTCGGCATGGGTACCATCCTCATCATACTCGGCACCTTTACCGGCCTTGTCGCAAACATACCAAAGGCCGGGAGATGGATGGTCTGGGTACAAAAGGGATTCGGATGGATGCTCATAGCCCTTGGTGAATATTTCCTTGTTACAGCAGGCACATTTCTTATATAAGGAGCATATCTATGAAAAACAAAATACTAGCCGTCACATTAATATACCTTTTTTTGAGCTGCTCCGGTCTTTATGCAACCCAGGATAAAAAGGGTGCGCAGGTACAAAACATCGAGTTGCCTGCACCGGACTTTCAGCTCGATGACCTCAACGGTCAACCCCATAAACTAAGTGACTACAAAGGCAGGATTGTCCTGTTGGATTTTACGACGACATGGTGTCCCTATTGCAAAAAGGATGTGCCTTATCTAAAAGAAAAATATAAGGCATATAAAGACAGGGACCTAGAACTTATAGCCATCTTTATCCAGGAAAGCGGGAAGAGGGTATCGGCCTTTAAAGAAAAACATGATATCCCATACAAAATCTTACTGGACAAAGATGGTTCTGTTGCACGGGCATACGGCATAAGGGGAGTTCCGACAAAAATCCTTGTGGGCAAGGACGGCAAGATATACTGCTATGCATGCCGATCTCTGGACGTAATGCTCGATAAGCTTATAGAAAAAAAGGACTGAATCCAGCCGGCCTTCATTAAAACATCCGGCCTCATTTATCAATCCTCTGCGGTAAGACCTTCAGCCACCCTGACCGCATCAACCCCGTCTTTGGCATAGCTCGCACCTATGGATTGTGCATAAGTACGCGTCACAACCGCCCCCCCGACCATAAAGCGGCAAGACAGCCCCTCTTTAACAACATGTTCTATTGTATCCTTCATGTTTGTCATGGTCGTTGTCATAAGCGCGGAAAGACCTACAATATCCGGATTATACTCCCTTATCGCATCTACGATCGTCTGGGTCGGCACATCCTTGCCCAGATCGATCACGTCGAAACCATAGTTTTTGAGCATAAGCCCTACTATATTCTTGCCTATATCATGTATATCGCCTCTAACCGTAGCAAGTATGACCCTGGCCCTTTTCTCGTCTTTGGCCCCTGCCTGCTTCAGATAAGGCTCTATGTGTTCGAATCCCTTTTTCATGGCCTCGGCGCTGGCGATAAGCTGCGGCAGGAAATAGACCTTTTTGTCATAGAGTTCGCCTACCTTGCGTATCGCGGGTATCATGCTGTCGCTTACCAGCATTTGAAGATCTGCCTTTTGGGTAATGGCCTGATCTATGATATCTGTGATATCCTCCCTGTTTCCCTCGATAACGGCATTGTACACCTTTTTATCTATCGGCAAATCCTCAGGCCTTTCCGCTAAAGGACCTGAACCCGAACCGCCCGGACCGGACCTGTCCGCCCTGGAATATCTTTCGATATACGCCGTTGCCTGCCTGTCCTTGGTAGTCAGGACATCCGAGGCCAGTTTTATACTCATGAATTCATCACTCATGGGATTTGCTATGGCCATGCTCAATCCATGGGAAGCAGCCATTGCAACAAAGGCCGCATTGATCCATTTTCTCTCGGGCAGACCAAACGATACATTCGACAGTCCCAACACGGTATGGATACCGAACTCCTTTGAACACCACTGAATCGTACGCAATGTCTCCACAGCGGCACCCTGATCGGCCGAGACGGCCATGGTGATGGCATCCACAATGATATCATCCTTGGTAAAACCGTATACAAGGGCCTTGGCAAAGATATCTTCGATGATGACCTGCCTTTGTTCGCATGTCTTCGGAATCTTTCTCCCTGCCAGGGGCAGAAGGATGAACATGGAACCGTATTTCGCGGCTATCTCCAGCAGTCTATCCAGTTTCTGCTCTTCGCCTGATATGGAATTTATCAATGCCCTTCCCGGATAGATCCTCAAAACGGTCTCTATCGCCTCTATATTCGAAGAATCGATGCAAAGCGGCGTATCCTGCTTTATTGCAAGTTCACAGACCATATCCTTAAGGGTGCCGACCTCGTCTATACCCGGCATTCCGGCGTTTACATCGAGAAGTCCCGCCCCTGCACTTGCCTGTTCCCTGGCATAAGTCCGTACCAGAGACATCTTGCCCTCTGCCAGTTCATGTTGAAGGTCTTTCTTGCCGGTGGGGTTTATCCTCTCTCCGATAATGGTGACCGGAGCGTCCTTGTCCAGGATCTTTGTCTTTCTGGCTGAACTCACCGCGCTTATAGATTCTCTAACCGGCGGTTTCGGGCCAAGTCCTCCTATCTCTTTTTTGAGAGCACGTATATGTTCTGGTGTCGTGCCGCAGCACCCGCCCAAGAGATTGACACCTGCCTCGACAAATGCCTTGCCAAAGGATTTGAATTCTTCAGGGCCCATATCAAAGGTTGTCTTTCCATCGACGAGTCTGGGCAGCCCTGCATTCGGTTTTGCAATCAAGGGGACCTTTGCATAAGGCTTCATGGAGCGTATTATATGTATCATGTCATCAGGGCCTGTTGAACAGTTGCAGCCAAGTGCATCCGCACCAAGAGACTGAAGCGTTATCAAAGCGGTCATCGGATCTGTTCCGTTCAAGGTACACCCATGGGGCTCATAGGTCATGGACACCATGACAAACAGGTCGGAGACCTCCTTGACGGCTATCAGGGCGGCCCTGGCTTCCTGGATATCGATCATGGTCTCGATTACAAACAGATCCACGCCCCCATCTATAAGGCCCAGGGCCTGCTCTTTGTAACAGTTGACGGCATCCTCGAAACCAAGATCCCCGAAGGGCTCTATAAACCTTCCTGTAGGGGCTATATCCCCGGCCACCCAGGCGCTGTCCCCGGCTGCCTTTTTTGCAAGCAGCGCAAGATCCCTGTTTATACGTCCGACATCGACTGATCCGTATTGTTCGAGCTTATACCTGTTTGCACCAAAGGTGCACGCATATACAATATCAGCCCCTGCATCCTTGTAGTCACGATGTATCGAGGAAATACATTCCGGATTATCTATGCACCAGAGTTCAGGGCATACACCGTCCGGCATGCCTCTTGCCTGCAGTTCTGTTCCGGTCGCACCATCTAAAAAGCAGATCTTTTTCCGCACAGCATCCTGTATATTATCCTTAACCATTATCTATCCTCTTTATTTATTGACCTATCACACCGGCTACTGCCGTAACGGATTTCTCCGGGACAAGTACATGATTTTCCGTAATCTCCACACCCAGGCTCTCCAATTTCAGCCTCTCAAATATCACCTTCTGGTTATCCAGCTTAAAATCGCCATACCCCGCCGAGAACCTGCGCTGGGTAACCCTTTTTGCCTTCCTGCTCAATGTCTGGTTCATGTATGACACAATCCAGTCAAGGCATGCATCCACCATCTCGCTGGCGGTTGCATCCAGGACGATCGCCCGTGTCATATCGGATCCTTTTGTACTCTCGAGTATTTCATCCATTATTTCTCTTCCCGCGGTTGCGCCCATAAGAATCAACTCATGACAGCCGTCAAGCATCTTTGCAAGGGATCTGCTGTCAAAAGCCAGGTCGTTTCTAATCTTTACCCCGTCTTGCCCGATCTCTTGTATCGGCAGAACAAGGGCACACCCCTTGAGAGAGATCCTGCTACAGGCATCGTTCATGTATGAGACGACCATATCCTGATGCTTTTTAAGTACATGGGTAAAACCCTCCCTGTAACCCAGCCGCCTGAATATAGACTCGGACGGAATGGGTATATGGATGGACTGAAAAAAGAAAGGTTGTTCCGTTACAAGCATTCCCATAGATCTAGATGCAAACGAAAAAAGTTTCAAGACCTTTCGAGCATTTTATCCTTTGTCCGGATTATATGTCTATAGCCGTCTATACAATATCAGGCTCATATGATATCGTAGCGAAACATTATGTGAAAATACTACGAGGAGTACACATGGACCTTCATCGATTGTTTTTCCCTGAAAGCATTGCTGTTGTCGGGGCATCACCCAATATAGGCCCAGGCAGGGTACCATACTATCAATTGCTGAAATCAACGGGCTATAAGGGCAGGCTCTATGCAGTTAACCCGAGATATAACGAGATAGATGGCGAAACAGTATATCAAACCATAGAAGGCCTGCCCGGACCTATCGACCTTGTGATAGCAACCATACCTGCCGGTCAGGCCCTTGATGTAGTGAAATCCTGCGCGGAAAAGGGTGTAAAATTTATTCATTTCTTTACCTCGGGCTTTTCCGAGATAGGCGACAAAGGCCTGGAAAAGGCCATGATCGATGCCGCCAGATTGGGGGGAGTGCGTATAATCGGCCCTAACTGTATGGGGGTGCACTGTTCGGAGGCCGGTATCAGCTGCGATCTGCCCAATATCGTGCCCCTGCCTGCGGGAAAGACCGCATTCCTCGGCCAGTCAGGGGGTATGACAAACAATTTCATGCGCATGGCACAGTCCAAACAGATAATGCTCAACAAGGTGGTCTCATACGGGAACCAGATCGATCTAAAGGTCGAGGACTACCTGGAATACTTTGCACATGACGATACCGTGCAGGCGATCTCCTGTTATATAGAAGACATCAAGGACATGAAACGTTTCACGGCCGTGTTGAAAAGAAACGCTTCTCAAAAACCCGTCATAATATTAAAGGGCGGCACCACCGAGCAGGGTGCAAAGGCGGCGGCTTCCCATACCGGTGCCATGGCAGCCAGAAATGAGATCTGGACCGCACTGATGAGACAGTATGGCTGTATCCAGGCACAGAACTTCGAACACATGATCGACCTTGCCATGATGGCCGTATCCGAAAGGATGCCGACCGGACCCAGACTGGGATTTCTCGGTGCAGGCGGCGGTACATCGGTACTGTTTACCGACATAGCATATAGTCAGGGATTTACGCTCCCTGAACTCAATCCCCAAACACAAGAACGTATCAGCGAAAAGATAAGCAATGTAAACACAAGCACCTCCAATCCGGTCGACCTCGGCTTCTTCGGGTTTGATTTCACGATAATGGCGCATACCATATCCGCAATGGCCGAAGATGACCGTATAGACATCATCATCCCGTATTTTTCCCTGGATTTCATAACCTCGTTTCAGAGAGACCAGCTTGAATCCGGTCCGTATACCATTATAGAGGCAGCTCAAAAGACGAATAAACCCGTTGTGCCGATCCTGTCAAAATTCACCGAAAACAGCATAGAGATAGAAGAAGTCAGGATAAAGATGTCCTCTGTGTTCAGGGACGCCGGCCTTCCGGTCTACAATACCCCCCAGGATGCCCTTGCATCCTTGAGAGGACTGTGGAACTGGATTATGTACACACGAGATTCACAAAAAACCAAAGATTAGACACTATGCGGGGATGTGTATGAGATATCTTGTATTGGGCGCCGGGGCCTTAGGGAGTGTATTCGGAGGTCTTCTAGCCCGAAAGGGCCATGACGTAAGCTTTGTGGGCATGGACGATCACCTGAGGGCCATGCAGCAAAAGGGCCTCAGAATAACCGGCATCTGGGGTGAGAGCTATATAGAAAAGATCCATGCATATTATGGGGTCCGGGAACTTGACGGAACCTATGACATCGTGTTTTTCAGCGTAAAATCCTACCTGACCAAAGAGGTCATAAAACAGGTTCTTCCGTTTATACACAAAGATACCCTGGTCTTTTCCATACAGAACGGGCTTGGCAACTGGGAGTCCATAGCAGAGGCTGTAGGCTGGGAACGTACCATAGGGGCAAGGATCATCTTCGGGGCAGAGATTTCAGAGCCTGGCACTGCCCGCGTAACAGTATACGCAGACAAGGTCTTTATAGGTTCGCCTGCAGGGGAGGCCCCGTCGGAAAGGATAAAAAAGGTTTGCAGACACCTTAATGACGCCGGCATCCCGACTGATACAACAAACGAGATATACACCTATATCTGGGGAAAGGTCCTGTACAATTCAGCTCTCAATCCTCTCGGGGCCATCCTCAATGTGCCCTACGGCTTCTTGAAAGATGTACCTGAGATCAGGGAGCTTATACAAAAGATCATTCAGGAGATCTTTGCCGTTGCAAAGGCCAAAGGTGTGCGCCTGAGCTACGAATCACCGGAAGAATATTATCGCTTTCTAATGGACACACAGCTCCCTCCGACATCGACCCACCGCTCATCCATGCTCCAGGACATGGAAAAGGGGAGACTTACCGAGATCGATTCACTCAATGGGGCGATATCCCGCTACGGTCGTGAGCTTAATATACCTACGCCTGCAAATGATGTGTTAACAAAGATCATAAAGGCCATAGAGGAAAAGAACGCTCAGGGCGTATAGCCCTTATCCGCCCCTCGAACGCGCATAGGTCTTGATATCCTGATACATCTCATAGGTGAGCCCCTCCCACCGGCATGGCAGGATCGTGTTGTTATGAAACAGGGGATCGTCCTTTAAGGGATATGCGCTTGATCGGAGAGCATCTTGCCAATCCTTTGTCTGCGGGATCGGGGAATATTCGGTGATCCTCGGTGTCGCGCCGCTACCCTTTACCAGATCTATCGCATCTACAACCTCGTCTGCCCTTTGACCGGGGAGCCCGCACATGATGTAGACCCCTATCTCCTTATCTGAAAAACCGGCATTGTGAAGGTGTTCAACGGCATTCAGGTATTCGGCATTACTGATTTTACCGCCGCTTGTGACCTGCTTTATCGGGTCTGCGGTCTCGAAACCGAGCCTGATCGTCTTGAACCCGCTCTCCTTCATCAATATCGCCAGGCCTTTTGAAATCGACCTTGCATGAAGGCCGTTAGGGCAATGAAACCTGAGACCGGGGACCTTTCGGATAATCTCCCTTAGCAGCACCTCGGCAAATTCCTCGGGTTTATAGAGAAGTGCATCGTCGTAAAAGGCGAAATCCTTCACCTTATATGCCCTGTTCCAATAGGCTATCTCCAAGGAGACATTCACGGGATCCCTCCTTATCACACCCTTATTGAGGACATGAGAAGCGCAGTATGTGCAGCGGTACGGGCAGCCCCTCGTAGCCTGGATGCAGACATATCTCAGGCCATCGATCAGGTCAAAGCATGGGTAGGGAAGGCTGTCGAGATCATTCATGTCGGGTATGAAACAGGGGCTTACATCCCATAGCCTGGAAAGAAGATCAAGGATCTTCACTTCGCCCTGGCCGGCTATGATATAATCAGCCGGCATGGTTTTTTCAGCATGATCAGTACAAAGGGTAGCGTATATCCCACCCAGCACCAAAGGGACATTCGGAAATATCTCCTTTACGATACGGATAGTTTCTACTACCCCGGGATACCAGTACGTCATCAAAGAACTCACCAATATGATATCGGGAGTATCTATAGCCGAGAGATCATGCCTTAAGGCCGCTATGCTTATCCCGTACCTGCTGTAGTTTCTCTTTATATCGGCAAGCCCTGACGGTTTTTCTATGATCTTGCGATAATACTTTCCATGGCCCCAGGCATTTATATTCGGTGTCCTTGCCTGTATCATCGGGTGTGGTCTCTGAAGACAATCGATATATGTCACATCGCACCCGTTTTTTCTAAGAACAGACCCGATAGACAGAAGCCCCAGCGGTTTTGCCCACATATCATATGCGGCAAAATCGTGTATCCAGGGATTGATAAGAAGAACCTTCCTGCCTTTCATATAGTCTAAAACGCCTTTATTGTAGATTAAATCAATATATCCTGATTGTCACTCATATTCATGTCTGCCGCACACAACGCCCTTGACAGGACCTTTCTTTTCAATGTAATTTGTATCTTATGGTAAAAGACAAGGAAAAGAGGCTTTTCGAGAGGATAGACCTAAGAAACCTGAACGGCTCAGTCGAGATCAAAGAATCCACAAAGACGATCAACATCCTAAACGTCAGCGAAGAGGGCATGTGTATATCAGGTGCTGAAATACCCGTAGGAACGGTTATCCGCCTTGACATAGATGCCCCTGAAAATCAGCAGAATATCTCTTTATACTGCAAGTCGATGTGGGCCTCAAAGAGTAATCCGCCTAACAGAAAAACCGGATTGCTCCTGCTCAATACAAATAAGATCCTCTTTAAAAAAGACCTTGTATCGTTTGAAAAGCTCATAGAATCAGCACGCAAGTAGGACGATATCGGATGCGGCATAGACCTAGCCGCCGATAGCGCTCATCTCTACGTTGTCGAGCAATGTCGGCATTGCCTGGCCCTCAGACATACCGCGCGCAAAGGGTTTCATCTTCACACAAAGCTCGATAAGCCCGAAAAGATCACTATCTGTGGCGCCACTGCGCATTGGGTTCAATATATCCACATTCACATCGGAAAACAGACATGGGACCAGCCTGCCGTCTGCTGTTATACGAACGCGGTTGCACCTGTCGCAAAACACATGATTATCACTCATAGAACCTATTATACCGATCCTTCCCTTACCCCCGTTCAGCTCAAAGACCCTGGCCGGACCCAGTCCATTTTCAAGGGGTTCAAGATGACCGTATTCTCCCTGAATAATCCCTGCTATTTCTTGAAAACCGAGGATCTTGAATTCTTTAAAACGGGAGGTGCATCCCATGGGCATTAGCTCTATAAAACGGACCTCTATGGGGAGGTCATATGCCATACGTGTAAAAGAGAGGATCTCATCATCATTAAAGCCCTTCATTGCAACCACGTTGATCTTGACAGGAGAAAACCCTACCTCAAGAGCCTTGTGAATCCCGGCAAAGACCTTTCCAAAGGCGTCAACCCTGGTTATATAGGCAAACCTTTTTTTGTCCAGGGTATCCAAACTGATATTGATCCGATCCAGACCGGCCCTCCTCAGATCTTCCGCCTTATCCAAAAGCAGAACACCGTTAGTAGTCAGAGAAAGATCATTAAGCCCGCCCATGGCCTTTACAGACTCTATAAAACCCATCAGGCCCTTTCTTAATAAAGGCTCTCCCCCTGTTATTCTTACCTTTTCAACCCCCCTTGATACGAACAGGCCCAGTATCCTTAAAAATTCTTCATATCTCATGATGTCTTGGTGCGGTATCCATTTAAAGCCTCCGGAGGGCATGCAATACCTGCACCTGAAATTGCACCTGTCGGTAACCGATAGCCTGATATAGCGTATCTGTCTGGAATGAGGGTCTATTAAAGGGGCCATCTAGGCGATCTCTCGAATTGTCTTTTCCATAGCGCCATACCTGTACAGCTCCTGTGTACCCCCCCCTTCCATAACTATGCGCAGGGCCACATCTCCATCCACCACATTGGCACCGGCAAGGTAGCGTATCCCTGTTTCCCGGAAGGACTCGACTATCAGGGGCGTGCTCGGCCCCATAAGGACAAGCATCTCCGTATTGACATCAAGGGCAAGGATCTCCCCAATAGTATCGTTGATTATAGAGGTTGCGGTTATGATTATCGCATCGGCCGCGGCGAAGACCTCGGGCATAGCCTCTTTGGGCTTAAAGAATGGTCCTGATAGCGGTCTGTTCTCGAAAACAGAAACCTCGCAACCGTTATTACTCAACATCTGTGCTACAGGACCTATATATCCTACCATGGCTACTCGTTTGAACACCTTAGGATCTATGATATCGAATATGTCACGAGACGATCCTTTTGTGTTTTTCAGTGCGTTTATGGTTGCAATGGCCAGAGCTCGCGCTATCAAATCGCTTCCACGGCCCAGCTCGAGGATATCTCCGACACAAGAGCCTGCAAGGGTACCCGCATTTTTAAAAACAGAGCATCCGGACATGTTGGAACGGAAGATATTGGCGCTCAGCCCCACCTTGCCCCCATCTATTTCCGCGGCTATGTAACCAAGCCCGAGCACGGCTCTTTTCAGCCTCATATTCTTTTCTTCTTCGTTTACAGTGCGCAGTATTCTTTCGATCATAACTGATTATGTAGGCTATGTCGCAAATTTTGTCAAATATATGTTACAATAAATACATATAACATCGCTGTATTGCCGAAACCGGGCTAAGATGGCGCGGACACGCTTAGCAATCTTTATCGGATGCTTCTTTTTCCAGACCCAGAAGGTATTCCTTCCTGAAGATGCCCGAGTTGTAACCGCCTATGGAATTATGACCCAACACACGGTGGCATGGGATAACGACAGCCAGGGGATTTTTTTTACATGCCTGTCCTACTGCCCTGGCAAGCCCCTTATTGCCGAGCTTGCGTGCTATATCTCCATAGGTCAAGGTATGTCCATAGGGTATTTGCGCGATCTGATGAAGGATCTTCTCGAAAAGTGTTTGGGGCTCTATATCACGCAATGCCGACTTGCGCCTCATCCATAAAGCCCTATTGTCTTTGATATCAATCATACCGGGAAAGGTCTTCAACGATCCACTCAAATATTTCTCTATTGCCGATACTGCCCAGGCAACTGTCCCCTGATCAGCAACTTGATCGCCTATAGGAAGCCAGGAAACTGCCGTTACGAGAGAATCATTGCCTGCGATATATATCGTACCGCATCCTGCACAAACATGCGCGATCAAACGATCCTTTCCTTCTGCTCCTCCTCAGGTGTAAAATCCTCTTCCATCTTTACAAGAAGCCTCTCCAGAAGTAGGCGGGTCCTTCTCTGTTCGTCAAGGATGACATTGACCGTATCTTCCAGTGAACCGTTTTTGGATGCCTCCTCATCAAAATCTATTGCCTTCATGGTCTTTGGTCTTGGCAGCATCAATATCATGTTTATAAGTCTTGACCAGAACTTTTCGTAATCGACATCTACACCTTCCTGGCCAAGCAATGTTGTTGCCACAACCCGGTAGCATCTTGCAACGTCGGAGGAGGGAAATCTGACAATTGCAGGCACCTGATCGGAAACCGCCTTTTTCAGCTTGATGTCCTGATATATGCTCCCCATATAGCCTATCTGCGTATCCAGGAACCTTTGGGCAGCAGATGATATCTTTTTGTATATACCCTGGCCGGAGTTACTGTTCTTGACCATACTTGCAAACAACGAAATCCTGCCTTCATAACCGCTCCGACTCAATATCTTGATAAGGGAATAGGCGTCTGTAAGGCTTGTCGGCTCAGGGCTGACCCCCAAGACAACCTCAGGCACAGCCATTAAAAATGTTATAACGTTTGAAGATACACCCGAACCGGTATCTACGAGGAGAAAATCGGAATCCCGGGATACCTCGATCGTTTCCTTGACCAGATTGTCGATCAGATTCCTGCTTAGATCCGCCATGTCCTGCGTACCGGATGAACCTGGGATCAGATCGACCTTATAATCCGTGTTTATTACGATATCCTTAATACTTGCCAGCCTCAGTACAACGTCTTCAATATTCTTATGAGGCCTGATGCCCAGGAGAACATCCAGATTGGCCAGACCGAGATCAGCATCCAATATCTGGACCCGGTTATCCATCATAGCGAGAGCTATTCCAACGTTCAGCACGAAATTGCTCTTGCCGACGCCTCCCTTTCCTGAAGTTATCGCAATAACACGAGACATTTTTTCTTACCCTCAAGTATCTTTTGCAATATATGTGCAAATATTTATCAGTGTAAATTATATATACTTTTTTTTAATTAAAGCAAGAAAATGGTACTTTTTTACCAAATATGTGCATTATATTACCCATTTTCATCCTTTAAAACCATGGAAACCACCCTGCTTATGCCCGGAACGTCAAAGGTCACGCCATAGATTATATCGGCCATTTCCATGGTATGCCTGTTGTGTGTAACGACAATAAACTGCAATTCGTCTGAAAAAGCCCTTATCAAACGATTAAACCTGTCGACATTCGCATCATCGAGCGGTGCATCCACCTCATCCATTATACAAAAAGGCGACGGCCTGACCTTAAACAACGCAAATATAAAACATGTGGCGCACAGGGTCTTTTCCCCCTCTGAAAGCAGACTCATGGCCTTTTGCCGTTTAAACGGGGGACACGCAACAATCTCGACCCCTGCCTCCATCGGGTTGTTCTCCAGAAGAACAATATCCGCCTTACCGCCGCCGAACATGGTTGTAAAGATCTCCTGAAAATATGATTTAACGCGGACAAATGTCTCCATAAACGCCTTTGAGCTCTGTTTCTCTATCCCTGCAATCAGTTCCTTCATCCTCATTCCAGCCTGAACAATGTCTTCATACTGCCGGTGCAGTTCCTCCCACCTTGCCTGTACATTTTCAAACGCGTCTATGGACGTAAAATTGATCTGCCCCATCCTCTCTATCTTTATCTCATAACGGGCTATCTTTTCCCTGGCGACATCAGGATCGAATGCATCCTCAACCTCTACAATATCTTTTCCAAACCTGGAATTCATCCTTTCGGTACGCATAGTATAGGCGATATCATGTTCCTTAAGCCTTAAGAGAGCCTCATTTCTGGACTTTTCAAGGGTATCGGTACAATCCCTCTCCTCGTTGATCTTACCCTCTATCAGCAAGACCTCATCTGTGATTTTCCGGAACTCCGGTAAAAGACCGGCATGAGCCGCCCTGAGGTCATCTATCTCCTTAACGAGCCCTGCCTTTTCCTCGGCAGCCCTTGCAATATCCTTCTGTATACCCTGTTCTGTCCGCAAGAGCTCATCCATGTTGTCTTTGTCTGCTTTCATCTCATGGGTCTTCTTTTTTAGCTGATCATCAACCCACTGTATCCTCTCGTTCTTTTTTGCATAGACAACCCTTAGCTCATTAAGGGTGTTATTCCGGCTCTTAACAGAATCCCGGGCCTCCTGCAGGACCTCTCTTGCCGCCTTTCTCTTTTCATCGATAGTCTTGACCCCTTCCTGGCCTTTTGATATCTGTTCGTCCAGAAGGACCTGTCCGGATTCAAGCTCCGTGCAATCTTTTTTCAGCCTGGCGGCCAGGGCTCTCCACTGGATGATATCGTTATTGTAGGCCGTTACAGATTCAGCAAGCCTGTCTTTATCCCTGGAGATCTCACGACTCCTTAAAGACAATAGATCGAGTTCCTTCTGAGCTTTAGCAAGGTCTTTGTCGATATCCTTCCTTAACTGATTCTGGCCATCAAGGCATGATCTCGTCTCTTCAAGCGAGGCCTTGAGGTCTTGCAGATCATTTTCCGCCATACCCATCTGTACGGTCAACTCTGCCTTTTCCGCCTTTGCCTTCAATCCCTCTGCATATTTGGCCATATCGGCGGTCGTCCTTATAACGCCCGTCGGATCAAGGATTATCCCGTCTTTTGTTACAAGGCTGCATGATCGCTGACCCTGTTTCCACAGGTCCAAGGCATCCTTGATCCCTTCCACAACGCATATCCCCTGGGACAATGCCGTTGCTATTCCCTCATAGCCCTGCTTTCCATCTACAAACCGGCTTAACGGCCCTATGACACCCTCACCCTCGGGCATCTGTTTATCGTGGGAGGCACCGATATATGGCTGCACGGGTATATATCCGGGATATCTTTTATCCATTTCTTCGATCGACAGGGCCTCTTCATGATCCTCTATGATCATATAATCCAACGAGCACCCCATGGACCTGCCCACGACATCCTCATATCCGGAATGCACAACCAGGGCGTCAGAGGCCTTCTTTTTACCGTTATTGTCCGTGGCATCCTCTTTAGGTCGCCCCTTCCCGACATTTATAATCCTTTCCAGCATGGATATCTTTGCCGACAATTCCGTAATGGTCTTTTCCATTACGATAACGCGCTGCTGCTTTTCATCAATGCCCGCCTTCCGAATGCGTATATCCTTTGCCAGATTCTCCTTTGAGTCTTCGAGAGCCCTAAGGGCAGCACCTTTTGTGGAAATATCCCGATCCATCAAGGAGACCTCCCCGGCATATGCCCGGGCCTTATCTTCCATATTTACAAGATCATTCTCCCTGTTCTTGATATTAACCATCACCTCATCCCGGCGTGCCTTTATGGATGAAAGCCTCTGCTGACCAGCGCGTGAATGACCGATGTCATCGAAGAGGCGTGCCCTGTGATCATCATAGGCCTTATCCAGTTCTGTGTAGTCGTTTGAAAGATGTTGTATATGGATATTGTGCTTTTCAAGTTCGTCTTCCAAGGACTTGATCTCATCGGCAAGGCCGGAGAGCTCTCCGCTCCCCTCTTCGATCGAGACAAGTGCATCGCGTATCGATATCTCTGCCTGCTCTATCCTTCTTGACAGAGTGGCCCTGGTGTCCTTATTGTCCTTGACTCTCTGCTGTCCGGCCTCCAATGATCCGTCTACAACCATCGACCTTGCCTCTGCAGCCTTAATAGACGCATCGAGAGAATCCAACCTGTTCTTCATCACGTTCACGGCCTGTTCATGACTCTGCCTTTGATCAACAAGGCCTTGCCGTCTCTTCTCATGCGAGAGGATCTCTTCCGAAAGATCGTGGCTCTGTCTCTCAAGGTCCTGCCTCATTTCTGATACGGTCTTGATTTCATAGGACCAAAGCTTCATGGTAAGTTCGTTTATCCCGGAACGCAGGGTCTGGTATCTCTTTGCCTTTTTCGCCTGAGAACGGAGCGAGTCTCTCTGACCTGAAACCTCGGAAAGCAGGTCTTTGATCCTGTCCAGATTTACTGAGGCAGCCTCCAGCCTTTTCATGGCCTCGATGCGTTTGACCTTGAATTTACCCACCTCTGCCGCCTCTTCGATAAGATACCTTATGTCCTCGGGCTTGGACTGAATAATATCCTTTATCTTGCCCTGCTCGATTATCGCATAACCATGCCGGTCAAGGCCTGTGTCCAGAAAGATATCGGTGATGTCCTTTAGACGGCATTTCACGTTGTTCAGGAAATACGCACTCTCGCCAGTCCTGTACAACCGCCTTGAAATAGAAAGCTCATTGAATCCTTCCAGCGTCTTCGGGAAGAAGTGGCCATCGCGCTCGAATTCAAGAGTTACAGAGGCCATGGAACTCGGAGAGGTCTCCTGTGTGCCTGAAAAGATTACATCCGTCATGGCACCGCCCCGTAACGACCTTACGGACTGCTCTCCAAGCGCCCACCTGATGCCGTCTATGATATTGCTTTTACCGCAACCATTGGGGCCGGCAATACATGTAACGTCGCGGGAAAATGATATCACCGTCCTTTTTGCTATGGACTTGAATCCCTTGATCTCCACCCTCTTGAGCTTCACACCTAAGGTCTATCAGAGCTTTTATCGTATCGCAATAGGGCTCTTGTCCGGGTAAAATCTTTGGCCTTGCAATATGGGCTTAAATTCGGCACTAAGTAAGATACAAGTTTTTATAATTAAAGGGCTGGGGGTCTGCATGCATTCCACGTACAATATCTTTATTGTCCTAGGGAACCTACTTCATACCATGCTCTTGATGTATATGATCATTATCATTGCAGGGGCGCTTATTTCATGGGTACATCCGGATCCCTACAATCCTATCGTGCAGTTTCTGCGCAAAGCCACCGAGCCGTTCTTTTCGTTCCTGCGAAAAAGCCTGCCCCTGATAATAGGCGGTGTGGACATGTCCCCGATTATCGCCTTAGCCTTAATCATCTTTGCCGATACAACCGTGGTCAGCACCATAATAGAACAGGGCAACATGCTGGCCAACCTGCTTATCGGCCTGGGGCAATCCGTTTATATGATAACGAATTTTTACATGTGGATAATCATTATAGCTGCGGTTATCACATTCGTAAATCCAAGCCCGTACAATCCCATAGTCAGGTTCCTTTACGGAATTACAAACCCTGTTTTTTCATGGTTCAGGAGAAGGCTCCCCCTTACTATAGGGAATATCGATCTTTCCCCGTTCGTGGTTATCCTGATAATATATTTATTCAATAACATTATCGTGATGAAATTTATAGAGATCGGTAGGAATATAAAATTCAAAGGAGATTTTTTCTAAATGAAGTTAACCCCGGAAATGATTCGTGAGCAGCGTTTCAAACCAAGGCTTTCAGGCTTTGACAAGGAAGAGGTCATTGCGTTTCTGGTTGATATCGCGGATGACTTCGAAGAGATGATCGAGGCAAACAATATGCTCAAAAGAGATGTCGAGGCCATGAATACAAAACAGAAGGACCTTGAGGACATCTTCATTTCCGCCAAACAGTTTTCAGATGAAAAGATCCAAAAGGCCGAAAAACAGTCCGAAGAAATCCTAGCAAAGGCAGAGCAGAAGGCATCGGCTATACAGGATGACGCGCAAAAAAAAGCCGAGGACATAGAGCTCAAAGCCAGAAAGATCAATGATGAAGCCGAACAAAAGGCCAAGGAGATCGTTTCCGAGGCAGAGCAGAAAAAAAGGTCTCTGCAGATAGAGTTTACAGACCTCAAGGCCAGACATGATTCTCTTTTCTCCGAACTGCATAAGGTCGTTGATTCATGCCGTGAATGGATAAAGGGGATGGAAAATGTGGATAAGGAGCAAAGGTGAAGACTCACTCTTAGAGTGCAGGGTCCATCCTAACGCCCGGAAGGACAGCATAGAAGGGGTCCGGGATGATCGCCTCCATATCCGGCTGAACACCCCTCCGATAGAGGGCAAGGCAAACAAGGCCCTGATCAAAATACTGTCAAAATACGTGGGCTGTTCAAAATCCAAGATAGAAATCATACAGGGCGAAAAAGCCAGAATAAAACTGGTATCCATAAAGAAAATGATGCCTGAAGATATTATAGAAAGGCTTAATCTGACTTAGTCATGTTATGATCTGTCTCCTTTTTTCAATATCGGCAACTATTCTTGCACGATCCTAAACTGGTGGCTAGATGTTGTTTATCAGGCAGTTACGTTTATTGGGCGCTTACTGAAAAGATCTCTTCCGGGTTGCATGATCCTTTGCTGCTTGAATTAGGTTAAATTTAAGTATAATAAGTTAAACAAATAAACGAACAACATGGGAGGGATGTATGCCGAATACAGATATTTTAAATTTGCCATGGAAAAAGAAGTGGAAGTGGGAAAGTACTGAACTCAAAACAATGACCGGACACTTTGTTGAAACGACTAAAAGATTACCCGACAAAGATGGACAGCTCTTTAATGAGAAACTCTACAATGGCGACAGCAACGGAAGACTCTCATGGGGAGAAGTTTATGCAAGGGTTGAAAATTATGCATGCGGTTTAATGAGCATAGGCTTCAACAAACAGGATATGGCAGGCCTTATGGCAGGAAGCAGTCCTTACTGGACTCACGTTGATATGGCATTGGCATGCGTCAATGGTGTGAGTGTGACTATTTACCCCACGCTCTCTCTTAAAGAAGCTTCATATATCGTAAATGACTCTGAAAGCAGATTTTTATTCCTAAGAGGCGATGATGTCCTCGAAAAGATGCTTGCCGGTTTTGACACCATGCCTAAGCTGGAAAAGATCATTGTGATGGATCGTGAATACAAGAGCAGCGATGACAGAATTATCAGCCTGGGAGAATTAGAAGCAAAAGGTATTGAGTGGAAAAAAGACAGCAAAAATTATGACGCATTCATTGCAAGAAGAGACGGCGTAGCCTTGGATGATATATACACCATACTCTACACCTCGGGCACAACCGGCCAGGGGAAGGGGGTTGTCCTCACTCACCACAATGCTTCATCGAGAATGACAGGGGTAAAAGAATACTTTGATTACTTCGGCATGGGATTTAAAGAGGAATATACGACACTGTGCTTCCTGCCCCTTTCCCATATATTCGACAGAGGTTCATGTCAGTTGGCCGCGATTATTTGCGGAGCAACTATTGCGTATGCAGACAGTCCTGGAACACTCCTTGATGATCTGCAGAAGTACAATCCCCACTGGATCAACTGTGTTCCAAGATTATACGAAAAAATATACATACGGCTTAACCAGGCTATGGGCGAAAGCGGCCTGAAAAAGAAAATGTTCGACTGGGCCCTCAAGGTCGGAGGAGAGGCGTTCGAATATCGCAAAGACCCAAAAACCGAAACATACAACATGAGTCATGATTTTGATTTAATAGGCAAGCTTCCCCTAGGCTTGAAGATTAAATATAAGATAGCAGACAAACTATTCGCAAAGGTCAGGGCACTGTTCGGGAAAAACTTCAAACATTCATTTTCGGCAAGTGCATCCATATCACCCGATCTGCTAAAATTCTTTTTTATCGTAGGCATAAGGGTGCTTGAGGGATACGGTTCGACAGAGAGCTTCAATGCATGCACAAATACTCCACTGTCTGCCTGCAAACCCGGATATGTTGGTCTTCAGTCCAATGGAACCAGGGTCAGGGTATCGGACATCGGAGAACTTCAGCTTAAAGGTGCCGGTATCTTCGGCAAATATCTGAATAAACCGGAAGAGACTGCTGAGTCCTTTACAGATGACGGCTGGTTTAAAACCGGCGACAAGGTAGTGATGGACGAGTTCGGTTATATAAAAATAGTTGACCGTATCAAATCAATCATCTGTCTCTCCAACGGTAAAAATATTGCACCGGCAAAAGTCGAATCCCTCTTTGCAACAAGTAACTATATCGAGCAAATCTTCCCTATCGGAGACGAGCGGAGTGTAATATCCAGCTTAATAGTACCTAACTTTACCTACTTCAGAGACAAGTTTGATGCAGATGGCGTTGATTACGATAAGAGCGCTATTGGTATTGATAATTCAACAGGTGTTCCGATTGTTTACAAAGTCGGAGATGATTTTATCGAAAAGAGCAACCTGAAAGAACTTATAGCTCAGGAAGTAGCTGCTGCAAATAAAGAGCTTGAAGGTTTTGAGCAGGTAAAACAGTATACAATACTGACAGAAAGATTTACCGAGGACAACGGTATGCTGACTCCGACTCAAAAGACAAAGAAAAAGTTTATACTTGAAGCATATTCTGATCAAATAGAAAGTATGTACGACAGGTAATTAAACAAACGAATCTTTATATAAAAAGGAGCTGCCTTCTTTCGAGGCAGCTCCTTTTTCTTTTATATCGTTTTCTATGAAGTATGCTTCTTAAGTAATCACCTGCGGGTGACTCCCTTGATTGGAGCTGTCACATAAACGCCCCCGGATGATATGACCTTTATCTCGCGCGGCGGATCGCGGCGATGTTGTTTGAAAACCAGGATATACTTATCACTGGATTCGTCATATCGCATCTTGCCGTAACCTTCCACGGTCAGGGTTTCATTGCCGCCGTCGGAATGGATAGCTTCAACAATGACCTCGTACCCACTCCTCTTATATTCCGCATTGGTAATCTTTATCACATCAGATTGGCCAATATTGGAGTAGGCATCGTATTGTGGACCATTATCCGTGCAGGCATCATATATCTGCCCAACATAAGATCGGTCAGTCACATTACCCTCATTACCAGAAAGGTCCTTATCAGAATTATCTATATCGGGGCTTTCAATCTCAGTTTTTTCATCTTCATAGGAGTCAAAGTCATATTTAGCAACACTTGAATGATCGATAGGGGTCCTTAGTCCAGGCATGCTGTAGGTTGCCATGACAGTTGCATCACCCGAATGTATTATCAGGGATGTAATCGGTTCATCCAAGACTGCGACCCTGGGTCTGCCTGAGCTTATTACCCATCTGTCAAACACCTTGCCTATCGGAGCTGTATCTGCAGAAATAGTAACGACCTCTCCTTCCCCGTAACCGCCGCTGCCGATGCCTCCTATGACCTTCAAGTTGCATGCTGCATTCGGCAAATCCCTGTACACTGCCGCAATCCTTACCGGACCTTCACCCATCTTCAAGATCGTTGTCGTTGCTTCGGCATCGTATATCTCGACACTGCCTGCATTTACTACCCAATGGTCAAACTCCTTGCCTGAAGGCGCTTTTTGGGCGGTAATATCGACCTCCTCACCGCAGATGTAACTGCCTTCTCCGCTTCCGTCGGTTACCTTCAGGGTATATTTTTCAGGCGGCGCGTCCTTATATCTTGCTGTCACCTTGACTGCACCTGTACCCATCTTCAGACTCGTACTCAATGCCTTGATATCTGCTATACACGGACTACCGGAATCCACCACCCAACCTTCAAAAACCTTGTTCTTCGGCGGGCTATCGGCCTTGATTTCGACCTTTTCATCCGCCTTGTATCTTCCTCCTCCGCTTCCGCTGCCTACTGTCAGGGAATATCTCGCAGGCGGCGCGTCCTTATATCTTGCTGTCACCTTGACTGCACCTGTACCCATCTTCAGATCCGTGCTCGATGCCTTGATATCTGCCATACACGGTCTACCGGAATCCACGGCCCAACGGTCAAAAATCTTGCCTTTTGGCGCAGCTTCCGCTGTAATGGTGACAAACCGACCGGCCCGATACATTCCTTCACCACTGCCATTGACCACTGCCAGCTCATGCCGTACAATGGTCTCCTCGGTCACTTCGCGTTCGCATTTGTCCGGCACGATCTTGCTCGGGTCGTCAGGAGGGTTATCGATAATCATTTTTTCCAACAGTTCGATCTCGGCAAGCTGTATAGAATCAGCAGCCAAAGGATCGTTATTTGAGGATATCTCGAAACGGTACATCCTGAAGCCCTTCAAATTTTCAAAGGTGAATGTCCTGGTGCAATACCTGCTCGGGAATATCTCGTTACTCCTTTTATCCAAAACAGTCCAGTTCTTCCCATCGTTCGAGGCAGTCAGAGACCAGTCTCTGGGATCACGTTCGGGAAAGTCATCAGTAGATGTGATGCGATACCCATTTACAACCTTGGCGGTGCCGCCGTCATAGACATAGTCATATTGAATCCATCCCGATGACCCCAAGGTCAACCATCTGGTGTTGATATCACCATCAAATGCATTCTCCTTTGTATTTTCGGAAAATTTCTCGGGGTTGGCGGTTATCCCATTGTCCTGCACGATACCGGCCTTAGGATTAGGCGTATATATCTCTTCATCCACTACGTTTCCATCTATATCTATATGATGAAGCTGTAATATGTCTCCGTCTATAGTCAGTTCTGTATATCCCGTATCACTGATCAACTCCGCCATCATATATTCACTGCTTAAGGCACTGATATCATAAAAAGGCACACCGCCGTTGCCGGTAATAATCTGTACTGTCCCGCAGTCTCTGTCCAGGAAGGGAAAAGACTGGCCATTAAGCTCAAGCTTTTCCGACCTCGCAAAATAATTATCATGTCCTGTAAATATTATATCGCACCCGCCCCAATACAGAGGAATGCCCCAGTTGTCATGAATAACATCATGATAGGGATCTTCACCAAAAGAGAATATTGGCTGGTGCCATAACGCAAACAGCCACTTCTTTTTGTTGCTGTCGATTGCATCGTATAACATTTCAAGCTGACTGCCGGTTATGGAAGCATTTGAATTTAAGACAATGAACCTTGCGTTTTCATAGTCGAAGACAAAGAATGCGCCATTATTGCCGAATCTTTGTTGCCCGCGCAGGTATTTTCTCCAGTTTTTCATTCCGTCTTCGCTCTCAGTATTATCCTGATCACCAGGGACAACCATGTATTCCGGCGGTACATTAGTCTGCCCTGTGTCGCCAAGGATATCATCGCATGCATCCTGCCACTCATCCCATTGACTTTTTATAGTCCCGTCTTCGATCACATCACCTACATTTATTATAAATCTGTAGTCGGGTGTATTTTCTACTATGGATTCCAGGAGATCTCTTCTATCATCATTATCTGGCCGGGCATCGCCATAAATTACGAATTTCCAGGGCTCAGCATTGGCATTAACCGCAAAAACGGCAACGAGTATAAGCATAAGGGCCATCAACTTATGTTTTTGATTCATTGTTCACCTTCCCCATCTACATTTTTTAAAATTTCTTCTTCATACAGACACTATGCATAATAGCATAACAAAACATCCTTCGTCGAACCTTCGGCAAACCATGCCTTTGTCTTTAATCGTAAACATCAAATAAATGCCTCCCTGATCTATAAAAACGGGTCAGTTCAAGACAAATACTTGAAATGTCTATATAATTAATTATAAAAAAAGCCCATTTTGACCCTGAAATAAAGAGCTAAAAAACTAAACTTGTATGGATCAGCTTATACCATACATAATAAAATATTATTATCTTATAGTGTGTCAGTTATAATATAAGTCAAGATATTGATCAAATATTTATTCTTGAATATTGTTAAAAAAAGGTTGGCAGAATGTGAGGGAGTAACACCTGTAAACATCACCCCCGAAGGCATTAACCTTCGGGGGTGATGTTTACACCTTGATAATTTATATAATTACCCTTTTCTGCGTTTAAATCCTGCCAGTCCGACCAAGCCGGTGCCTAAGAGTATCATGGTTGCAGGTTCGGGCACCGGGGCATTTACAGGTTCGATTGTAGTGAGGACAATATTTTTGCCTAAGCTTAAGTCTAAGTCTATTGTTGTACCATCAACAGAACATGCTTCAAGACTATCAAGATTTCTGTAGTAAAGCTGATCAATGGTTACTGTCCAGTCACCTGACAGATAACCTATGACACCTACATCGGCATACCCCTCATACCAACCATGCTTGGCATGAAATAGATTACTTGTGTTTAAATCATGCCTATTACCGAACGTTCGTTAACTTGTGTAACTTTTTAAAGCTCTTCGATCGTGGCTGCATAAGGATTTTAATCCTACCAAACAAGAAGATATAAAATGGCAACGACATTTATTAGCGAAAGGAATCTCAGGTTTCTCCTATACGAGGTTTTCGACATCGAGACACTCCTGAATTATCCGTTGTATGCAGATCACAGCAGAGAGGTTTTTGACATGGTACTCGACACGGCCATGAAGATGGGCCACGACCTGTTCAAGCCCGTTCATTCCGAAATGGACAAGATTCCACCGGAGTATGTCGACGGAACTGTAAAGGTGCATCCTGTGGTCAGGACCGTGATGCAGGAATGCGGACAGGGTGGATGGATATCAGCCAGTGCACCTGTGGATCTCGGCGGGCAGCAGATGCCGATCACTATGACCCTAGCTCCTTTAGGCATCTTCTCGGCAGCGAATTATTCGGCGAGCGTTTATCCTTTTCTCACATCGGGGTCGGCAAACCTTATCGTCTCATTCGGTTCGGATGATCAGAAATACACATATCTAGCCAAAATGTACTCCGGCGAGTGGCAAGGCACCATGGCGCTTACCGAGCCCCAGGCAGGCAGCTCCCTTTCGGATATCACCACATCGGCAGAGCCAACAAAACACGGTTTTTTCAAGATACACGGCCAGAAGCTGTTTATCTCTGCCGGAGATCATGACGGGGCCGACAATATCATCCACCTGGTACTTGCGAGGATAAAGGATGCACCAGCAGGCGTTAAGGGGATATCTGTTGAGAGAACCTAATAAGGGTCTGTTCTACATGTTCCAGATGATGAACGAATCCAGGATAAACGTGGGTTTGGGAGCTGCAGCAATTGCATCAGCCGCCTATTATGCAGCCCTTGAATATGCCAGGGAACGGCCCCAGGGAAGACCGGTCTCAACAAAAGACCCGGCTTCCCCACAGGTGCCGATCATAGAGCATGCAGATATAAGGCGGATGCTGCTCTTCCAGCGGGCAGTTGTTGAAGGCTCGTTTGCGCTCCTTATGCAGTGCGGAATGTATGCAGACATGGAGAAGGTAACACAAGGAGAGGAACTGTTTCTTGCTGATGCTTCCCTGTATATAGAACTCTTCGGCATCATTGTCATAGCATGGCAATGGCTTGCACAGGCAATTGTTGCGACAAAGGCTCTGAATAACGGTGCACAGGAAAAGGAACACATTTTTTATCAGGGCAAGATATATGCATTCAGATATTTCTTCAAGTACGAGCTTCCCAAGATTGAAGGCCTGTACAAACGGCTAAAGGATACGGACGGACTGACACTAGAGGTAAAAAACGCATATTTTTAAAGGTTAACATAAGGGGAAACCGAAACCTGCCTTCATATAAAAAAAGGCGGTGCGTATCCTAGTCACGACAGAAATGGTAAACGGGCTTGACCCCTGTATTACCAGGGTGTAATTATATAATAAAGCATACTTACAACAGAATTGAGCATATTTCTTCAAACTTAGACAGACGATGCGCATATAATGTGCTGATCGTGTTACACCAAGGATATATATGCCAACTAAGAATATTGGAACTCGGTTCTTCATTAATCACAGTGGTTTTATTCCTGTTATTTTCTTGATTATCATTCTCCTTGCACCCCTGACGGTCTTCGCCAATCCGGCTGACGGCCAGGTCACAGCCGGTCAGGCTACCATCCAACAGCAACCCGGTACCCTGACCGTAAATCAGACAAGTGACCGGGCTGTCATCAACTGGCAGGGGTTTTCCGTCAACTCCGGGGAATTGACCCGTTTTGTCCAGCCATCTTCTGGCTCGGCCATACTCAACCGGGTCACCGGGGCGCTGCCGTCTGAACTTAACGGCACCCTCGAGGCCAACGGGCAAGTATTTCTTCTCAACCCCAACGGCGTGGTGGTGGGGCCAAAAGGCCGCATCGATACGGCAGCGTTTACCGCGACGACCCTGAACCTGCCGAACAGCTCCTTTATGGCAGGCAGCGATTTCCTGTTATCCGGCGATTCCACTGCAGCTGTTCTAAACCTTGGTACCATTTCAGCGTCTAAAGGCGATGTGCTGCTTATTGCCCGGCAGGTCGAAAACAGCGGTATGTTAAGCGCACCTGAGGGAACAGCGGGTCTGGCAGCAGGCAGCGAGGTGCTGATGACCATGGCCGGGGATGAACGGCTCGTGATTGAAACCGGCATCAGCGTGGCGGAAACAGGGCAGGAAGGTGTCGACAACAGCGGTCTGATCGAAGCGGGACGGGCCGAACTGAAGGCTGCCGGTGGCAATATGTACGCCCTGGCGGTCAATAACAGCGGGGTAATTCACGCCACCGGTCTGGTCAGTCAGGGAGGTCGGGTGCTGTTGAAAAGCCTTGGCGGCACCATTGATAACTCAGGCTCTCTAACAGCCCGCAATGAAGACCATAGCGGCGGCGACATCACTATCGCAGCACAAGGGGAAACCCCTTCAGCCGTGGTGAATTCCGGGACCCTCGATGTCTCAGGTACCACGACGAATGCTCTCGGCGGTACCGTGACCGTGACAGCGGACACGATATCACTTGATAATTGCACGCGTATCGATGCCAGCGGGGACGCTGGCGGAGGACAGGTGCATATCGGCGGCGATTTCCAGGGAGCGAACCCGGAAATTTTCAATGCGCAGCAGACGTTTGTAGATCATGATGTGACTATCACAGCCGATGCCCATGCCGAGGGTAACGGTGGAGAAGTGATTATCTGGTCGGATGAAAAGACCGGTTTTGCGGGCACGATTTCGGCGCGGGGAGGCGATCTTTTCGGAGACGGCGGATTCGTGGAGGTCTCGGGCAAAGAGTCGCTGCTGTATAATGGCCTGACCGATACCCGGGCCCCTTCAGGTACGTGGGGAACGCTCCTGCTCGATCCTACGACAATAATAATCGATGACAGCTTTGATACCAGTACCGGCAACGTAGTTACCGACTATTGGAATCCGACCACCATATCAATGAACCTGGCAACTGGCAATTTGAACCTTCAGGCCGATGAATCGATCCAGTTTTCAAGCGGGACCATCGGGTGGTTCACGCAAAGCACCCTCACCCTGGAAGCCCCCGACCTCGTTGACCTGTGGGCAGTCAGTTCAATAAACGGTGCCGAGGGAACCCTGACGATCCGCTCCGGGAATCTCCAGCAGGATGCCGGTGCGACCATCGATGTCACTACCCTGCATCTCTATCAAACGGTAGTTAATGAGGGGTCGGTCTCACTGCTGGGGATGGTATCGGCATCCGACCTGATTCTGGAGACCGCCGATCTCACCGGCTTGAACAATTACGGCAATACGTTTACGGAAATCACCATCAACAATTCCAGCAACGCTATAGGTACCGTCACTTTTTTGCGGGAAGATCCTCTTTCCTCTTCAGCGCCCAGCTGGGCAATATTTTCCAATGTCGATATCTACACGCAGGGCGATCTGACCATTGACTGTCAGCAGAAATATTTCGAACCCAGCCCGAACCCGCTGCTGCGTTTTTCCAACCCTGTCGCCTTGAGGGCGGAGCGCGATATTATCCTGGCTGCAGGCACCAGGCTTGCCATGGATATCGGCCAGGGCGGCCTCGCACTGGTCGCGGGGCGCAACTTCATCAACTACTCGGACGAAGACGCCTTGAGAGCGACCGACGGGACCTCCAGGTTCAACATCTATTCAACCGATCCCAGGGAAGATACCTGGGGCGGGCTTACCGGCTACAAACATTACAACACCACTTTTAATCCGGCACAACCGGCCCTGGGGCAATGGGCTGCGTTTGGCTACACCCTTGCTCCCACACTCACGCTTACGGTCAATGATACGGACATGACCTACGGCGGTTCCTATCCAAATATCACCGTGGACTTTGACGGATTGATCGCCGGAGACACAAGAAATAATTCTTCAAGTTTCACCTTCGATACCGCTGCCACGGAGACCTCGCCTGTGGGTGACTATCAGGTCAGCATTGATACGACAAACGGCCCCCTCCTGTCCAATGCCGAGGGCTATACTCTCGTCTATGTTCCCGGGACACTCACCATCGACCCTGCACCGCTGACGATTCAGCCCCAGGACTACACCCGGACATATGGTGCAGAAAATCCCACGAATTTTCTGCTCGATTATACCGGGTTCGTGCTCGAAGATGACGAGAGTGTGGTGACAGGGCTTTCCGTCGGCACAGATGCCCTGCAGCAATCCGATGCAGATCAGTATTCGATCGTGGCAACCGGCGCCCAGGCATCAAACTATACTATCACCACTGTTGACGGCACCCTGACTGTCGAGCGCGCAGAACTTATCATCAAGGCAAATGATGCCACCCGCCGCATCGGCGATCCTGACCCGGCCTATACCATCTCCTGCTCCGGCCTGATGGACTGGGACCAGGATGCCCAGGGGAATTACAATGAGGGCGTGATCGAAAACCTGTGGTTTGATGTCGAGGGCAGTCCCGGGTCTGATGCGCTGCCGGGAATCTATCCGATCATGGTAAGCGCCACAAGCCTCAACTACGACATCACGAACTGCCCATACGACGAGCTTGGAGCCCTGATCATCAAGGAGCCGTACCAGCTCCTTATCAGCGCAGACGACAAGTATCGCCTCTACGGCGATGCCAATCCTGCGCTGAGCGTGTCCTTTGAAGGATTTGAAGACGGCGACGATGCCTCGGTGGTGACCGGTCTTGCCCTGGGAACCACTGCAGAGGAGCGCTCCGGCACCGGCACGTACCCCATCACGATTTCAGATTCCGGGTACTCCTATCCCCCCTACTATACCGTTATCCTGCGGGATGGGTCGCTCACCGTCAATCCGGCCCCGCTTAATATCACGGCCTTAGACGCACGCGTTACCTATGGGTGGTCACTGCCCACCTTTACCGCGACAGTAACAGGGCTCCTGCCGGGTGATTCCCTGGACACCCCCTACGACTTCAGCGTACCGTCCGGCCGTCTCGATGCCGGCACGCATGCCATCGGCATTACCGGCGGCTCGGCCGCCAACTATGAGATATTCCGCCACGACGGGACCCTGACAGTGGATCCTGCGCCGCTTGTGGTCACTGCAGATGATAAGCAGATGATTCAAGGGCAGGCCTATCCGCTGTTTACCGCCACCGCGGAAGGCCTCATGTATGACGACACCATCGACGTCCTTTCCGGGTTGAATCTCGTTGCGGTGGATGAGATCCAAACGGGCGGCCCCGGGATGGTGATCACGACCGTCCCGCCTGCAGAGAACATGATGTTTATCAATCAATCGGGCACCCTTTCAGCCCGGAATTATGCGCCAATCAACTTTAAGGCGGGATTGCTTACGATAAACGAACCCCAGCCGGAAATTATCACCATTACCATTACAACAGAGACTGAAACGGCGACCGACTCGAGTGGGACAGGAGGCGGATTCAACCCATACGATCTGATCCGCCCGCTGCCCTTTGGTGTCCCAGCCGAAGGGCAGGGATTTATCCAGTATGCAGCCAAGCTCTTTATCAGAAAGGCTGGCCTGGATGTACCCGACATAGACGAGTGGCTGAATGATCCCGCGAGCAGGGCACTGGTACTCGGTCAGATGCTCGACCTGCTCAAGGCCCCAATCAAGGAAGGAACAGCGCTGTATAACCAGCGGGAGGTCTTCAAGACCCATCTTGAGGACCAGATCCGTGAAATGAAGGTCGCCATCGCCAAAGACGCGGTAGAGCGCTACAACGCGTGGAAGGCTCAGCAGCAGGAGGACAGCAACAGGTTCCTGGGGCTTCTGGGTGGAAACCTTGAAACGCCGGATGAGGATTTTACCCAGTCGGCAACGATGGACTACATCGGTAAAAGGCTCCTGGGGATTCTGGATGGATCCCTTGAAATGCCTGATGGAGATTTTACCGATGACGAAATGGTAGCCTACATTGGTACGGCCGCCAACGCCGTGGCGTTGACAGCCATGTTTGATGTCGTGGGCTCCATGATGGCAACATCGTCCGTGATTACCCTCGGGGGAGTCGCGAAACACGGAGTCAGTGCTGTGGTCAATGGAATTGTTCAGACTGTCGATGTCTCGGGGTCTCTATCGAGTACTATCGCCACCCCAATTTCGGTCGCAGTCTTTGCACTTGTCACCAC